>Ga0325403_1001720_pt1 | contig 18614 bp, 15 predicted proteins | sample PopdelMetagenome_19_FD_205665 | JGI IMG/M metagenome (GOLD analysis project Ga0325403, IMG submission 205665) | Populus deltoides microbial communities from Bellville, Georgia, United States - Xylem-PdKOR-R4 | ecosystem: Host-associated > Plants > Phyllosphere > Stem > Wood/Secondary xylem...
TAAAGTACGGACTGTCATCCTTAAAACGTGGAGAAATCAAATTGATTTTACGGGGGCAACCTGGCATCGTCTCAAAATTTGCTAGTGCTTCGCCTAAAGCGGCGATATTGCGGTCGTTGGCCACGGAGCCGTACGTAACCAGATCCAAAATCACAGCATTCTCGAAAAGGTTGATCTGTACTGTGTTTTCATGCTTTGCGGTTAGTACGATAGAATTCAGGGGTGAAAATTGGTTTAAATGATTTGATTTGACTTGATATATAAATAAAATAAATAAAAATTGAACCAAAATAATTTTTTTCTTTCACAATCTTGAACAAAATTAAATTGAATAACCAAACCAAAAAATCAGTTTACTTCGGTTTTATAATTTTTAAAATAAAAAATTCAATTTAACTCATGAGTTTTTTAATTATACTATTTTTAGCATGTTATTATTTAACAGCCTTGATTTTTTTTAATATGGTTTGATTTGATTTTTTTTTGAAATCAAAACCTAATAAACAGTTCTTTTTTAAAAATTTTCTAGCTGAAATTATATAAAAAATTAAAAAAACTATCAATTTAGTTTGTTCTAGATTGATTTTATGAATATTCCAAATAATTCAGTTAAATTTCTCATCCTTATTCACCGTGTGAATTGAGAATGGACCACCAATGGTTACAAATTAAAGAATCAATGACACTTGGAGGGAACGTATATATGAAGTCACCATGGGATTTGAAAACTTAAGGTAGTATTGGACCACCGATTTTTGCAAATTAAAGAGTTAATGTGACGTTTAAAATTCATAATTTGGAGTTACATTCTATTTTCACAGCTCATTATAGCTCTAATTGGTTGATGTAGAGTCAATTATTAAACACAGAGACTCTAACATAAACGGTTAATTACATAATAGAAAACTTTGGAATAGCTAATATTCCTCCTTGGTGTCTGATCATAACCATTTTTCCCCTTAGCCAAACCATTGTTTTAGAATAATTAAAATGTTAATCAAATCTTCAAAAGAATCAATTACGTCATTTCACCACGTAACAAAATGGACCAACGTGCCATCAAATGATCAATCAGCCCCACTGATTTTTTTCTTCGCCTACACTTTAAATTATTCAAATACATATTTTCTCTTCCACCACGTGAAATATCAAACACAATCACATATTACAGCGAGACTTGCAGGTCAGCGACTTTAACAGGCTTCCTCTTGTCCACGTATTCTGGGTTCCTGGGTTCGAGTTTTTATATGTATATTTATCATCTTTGTGATATTTTATATATTTATTAGGCTTGTAAGATATTTAGTGGATCAGGAAATTAGTTGTGGTGCGCTTAAATTGATCTGAACACCCCGGATTATATATATAAAAAAAATACAATCACATACTATATAATTTCATGTCACATGAACTACGTGGCACCATTAAGCCCGCCATCGAACATATCTTTCCAAGAAACGAACAAAGAAAAGAAAATCAAAATGACTTCATTAATTAGTTTACTTATGCTGTGGCTAACCCGCGACTGTATGGGATTTGAAAGTCTTTCGTTGACCAGCCACTAGCAATCCGTCGAAGAAAAAAAAATAATAACAAAAACTGATCTAAGTCACCACGTGGAAGCATCGGAAGACGCACAATCCATTTTGATTTTGCCAGCTCCCTCTCGCGCGTCTATATAAACCAACTAAAGCTCCGTTGTACCTTACTAATCCATTTCATAATTACTTGCACGAAACAGAAAATCAAGTCTCCTCCTCTTCAGTTCTCTCTCTTTCCCTTGTAACTTCAGATAAAGGGTTAATAATTTCCCTTCGAGTTCATTGTGTTGTTTCCTAGCTAATCATGCCTGCCGGAGGATTAGCGCCGGCGAAGGCCGGAGGAGTGGAGTTTGAAGCGAAGATAACTCCGATCGTCATCCTTTCTTGCATAATGGCTGCCACTGGTGGCCTCATGTTTGGCTATGACGTTGGGGTTTCAGGTTATTAATCCTTCCGTCCTCCCCTAACTCTTCATTTCGTTTTCATTTTTTTCTTAAAGCATGCTCAATTCTACTAAGAAGTTTCTGTGCATTCTTTGGACAACATTGATTTCAGTTTTTTTCTCTCCTGAAAAAAGCTTAAATCTCTTTTAGACTTGATGGCGAAAACTCCTTGATGGATAAAATTAATTGAGACATTTAGAGTTAGAGTTTGTGTATATTTTCCAAAAGAGTGAGGGTGGGGAGCAGAAACTCCCGCCAAACAGACGGGAAGGTTCTGTTTCCTTTAGAATTACTATAATATCCCCGGTTAATGGGGGCAGAACACTGGGGTACCTTAGGAAATACAGTGATCCTAACCGTTGGCGTGAGGAGAGAGTTCGCTGCAGTTTTGGCAGCTGAGAGAGCACTGTTTGGTGGTTGGTATCGTTACTCAAACACCAATCAAAGTGTAGAATTTTTCCCGCGACTGATTTTGCTTCCCAAGGACGCGCCACCACTATTTTCTCATAAAATTATTTTTTTAACCCCTTTTATATTTAGTTGTTTTTTAAAAATTCTTCTAGGCCCCTTAATATTTAATTTTTTGAAATCTTTAAGATCCTTATTGTTTAATTGGATATAAAAAAATTTGATGATGTTATTAATTTATGGATACGTTATTAATACATGATGATGATGATGATCAGGTGGTGTTACATCAATGCCCGATTTCTTGGAAAAATTCTTCCCAGACGTTTATGGGAAAACCCAGGATCCCAATCTTAACAGCAATTACTGCAAGTACGATAATCAGAACTTGCAAATGTTCACATCATCGCTTTACTTGGCTGGCTTGGTAGCAACTTTCTTTGCATCCTGGACTACTAGAAACCTAGGCAGGAAGCCAACCATGTTGATTGCTGGGTGTTTCTTTTTAGTTGGTGTGGTGATTAATGCTGCTGCTCAAGACCTTGCCATGCTCATCATTGGCAGGGTTTTACTTGGCTGTGGAGTTGGTTTTGCTAATCAGGTTCGTATATTTACACCATCTGCTCTGCCATGTCAGTTTGTAAGATTTTTATATTTATCGCTATAATTTATTGCTTTTAAAAATTAATTTATTTGATCAGTCAAAGAATCTTGGACACCTAGCTGGTTAAAATTGAAAAATAAAACAATTAGGTGCATTTAAATTGTCGCTTCTCAAATATTTAGGAGTCAATAGTTTAATGTGAGAATTGAATTATGAATTGCGGGCTAAAGGTGGTTTCTGAGGGAGGCATCCAATCTAAGGAGTTTAATTAAGCAGAGGATAAAGGCCTATCAATATCCTGATGTGTTGCCGACATAATTTCATTTTCAAAGTTGGTAGTTAATCGATTGCGTAAATTTACGAGACTGTAAATTGTGTTCCCATGATAAAAACACCAATGAGGTGCTCTCTGATCGACAAGTCAGCTTGCTAGTCAAAGTGTTGAGATAGGTTCTTAATTTTCTTTTATGTCTACGAATCTTTTTGTGCCATGTATAATTTTCACAAACGTAATCCTTCGTGCACTGATGGGTGATAGTTACGGGATGAAATATGGGAGCTTATCATCAAATCAAAATGCATGACGAGCACATGTCATCCTTTTGGCTTTAAATACATTCTAGCCCTTTGATGTTCTTACACGTGATCGAGACCTTTTATCTCTCTCTTTTTTGGCTTGATCGTTGAAAGTATCATATGACAAGGATGGATAGCTTGGGATAATCCAGAAAAAGTGACAAAACCAATTTCATTGTATCTTGCCTAAAGAATGATTTTCTTTGAAAAGTCCTTTGCTTTTGTTATTGAACAACGTGATTTTGAAGGGCTGCAGGCTGTAGACCCTTCGCTATTTTTTTCCAACTGCTAGTCATAGCTTGTGTGGTGTACATTTTTGAATTGTTTATCCTATCCATGGACCTTAAACTCAACGGCTTGTGTGGAAAACATTGTTGCTGATGTAGGAACATAAGAGCTGTCCTAAAGTCAAAATTGAATAGACAGGGGGTCGTTTATTTATTTTTTTTAACTATTTTGATAGTGCAATACCATATTCCGATTCAACAGTTCGAACATTAGCTGTCAAGAAATTTAAAATTGTCTTTTGTTTATTATATCTGATGATCTCAATTTCAATACATGACAGGCTGTGCCATTATTTTTATCTGAGATAGCACCTACAAGAATTCGTGGAGGATTAAACATACTCTTCCAGCTTAATGTGACCCTTGGCATTCTCTTCGCTAACCTTGTCAATTATGGGACTGCAAAGTAAGTCTTCTTTTCCAACAACCTTACTTTATTGCAATAACATAAATTATAAAGAGAAAACAAACAGGATTGTAGAATAGTCACCGTTACAATATTATAACCACTTCTTTCTACATATTGGGTATCAAATTACGTGTGGACTGGAAAGACAATCACTTGGCAGGAAGTGTTAGAACTTAGAACTCGGGAACTTTTTTTATTCGAATATACTGAAAAACGCATGCAATCTTCCCCTTTGCATATATATCCACAACTCCACTGTTGACATTAAGGTTAAGGATTGAGTTTGAAATCATCGAAGATCAACAACTTCCTTACCTACCAACAAGAGACGAAAAAATCTTTGGCTGATGAAGACCAATATGAGAGTGATTTGGCTTAAGTATAGAAATTAAAAGAAGATGAAATCTTTGCACGACAGCATGAGGAAGCAAGATAAATCTCAATTGTCTACCTCAAACTGTTTTCCCCCTATTAATTTTACTTTCTTTTTGTCCATGACAATCAAAATACTTGTCATTTGTGCAAATCTGATGTGCTACCCTATAGTCTGATGCCACCCCCCTATATACTTCACAAGCCACATGAAACTAGGATGACTATTACAAATTTAGGCTAGGCTACATTCTTACTTTTGCTGCTAATAATTAATTTGTTAATTATATTTGCGGGGTGCCTTATCTAAACAGAATCAAAGGAGGATGGGGTTGGAGACTCTCATTGGGCTTGGCTGGTTTTCCGGCACTTCTCTTAACCGCAGGGGCTCTCCTGGTGTTAGAAACCCCTAACAGCCTCATTGAGCGTGGTCGCCTGGATGAAGGAAAAACTGTGCTTAGAAAGATTCGTGGCACAGATAAGATTGAACCAGAGTTCTTGGAGCTCGTTGAAGCAAGCCGAGTGGCAAAAGAAGTAAAACATCCTTTCAGAAATCTCCTCAAGAGGAGGAATTGGCCCCAACTAGCTATAACAATAGCCTTGCAGGTCAGTACTTTTCAATGAATGGAAACTGTAACTGACATCTTCCATCAACTTGGTTAAATTTTAGAGGCATTTAGACTGCAATATGTATCAACGTGAATTCACTATGATACTTGCCGAGCATAATAATGAGGACCTGATTAACCTAACAAATTAAAAAGCACGTTTCAGTTTTCAATCATACCATATAGTTTTCACCAGTTTAGTTATCCGTAATACCTCATTACCTTGTATTCCAAAGATTTGGCCTGATGATCTTTAATTCACTGTTGCAACAGATCTTCCAGCAATTCACAGGAATCAATGCAATCATGTTTTATGCACCGGTTCTATTTGACACCGTAGGATTCGGCAGTGATGCTTCCCTTTATTCAGCTGTTATAATAGGGGCTGTCAACGTTCTTTCCACCTGTGTATCCATCTACTCAGTGGACAAAATAGGTCGCAGGATGCTCTTATTGGAAGCTGGTGTCCAAATGTTCTTCTCTCAAGTGGTAATAGCAATACTACTGGGAATTAAGGTTAAAGACAACTCTAATGACCTTCATCGTGGTTTCGCAGTTCTAGTAGTTTTGATGGTGTGCACATTTGTCTCTGCCTTTGCATGGTCTTGGGGGCCTCTAGGATGGCTAATCCCCAGTGAAACTTTTCCATTGGAGACTCGCTCAGCTGGTCAAAGCATCACTGTCTGTGTCAACTTGATCTTCACTTTTGTTATGGCACAGTCCTTCCTCTCCATGCTCTGCACTTTGAAGTTTGGCATCTTCTTGTTCTTCTCTAGCTGGGTGTTCATCATGTCAATATTTGTGGTATTTCTGCTGCCGGAGACGAAGAATATACCTATTGAAGAGATGACTGAGAGAGTGTGGAAGAAACATTGGTTCTGGAAGAGATTCATGGACAACAATGAGGAGGTAGCAGCAACTGGAACTAATGGTGACCACTCACCGAAAAAGGGGCATTCTAATGGACTTGATCCTGCTTCCCAGTTGTAAATTTGAGGGTTTTTAAGGATACTGCAAAATGAATACCGGATAGCTAACAAATTTTCCACGTGTCCGCTCTAGGATATGATTGTAAAAAACCTAGTGCCGGTGGGATTTTTACATTGTTTTATGTTTTATAGCCGCCCTACCTTATACCTTAATGAGAAGTTCTTCTATTTGCTTTGATTACATGGCGAGCTGGCTCTCATAACTAATTATCATCTGATCAATACCTTTAGGCCTCATCATCCTGGCAATACTAGGGTTTGGGCCTTTGGGCCGGGTTTCTCACCACCCTTCCGCCATACACCACCAAAGAAAAAGGCCATATATTTGGGCTTAAGCCCGGTTCTATAATATTGGGCTATTTTCTGGTAGCTAAACTAGCCAGCGTACTTGTATCTTTTCTTATATGTTGAAAGAGATTATTCCACGACTAGGCTTAGAGCTCGATGATCCTAACAATTTACTGTCGAAATTTCCCTAACAAATAAATTGATAAAACAAAGAGTGAAAATTTAAGATTCCAAAAAAGCATGGAAGGGCAATCGATGCGTAAAAGGTCCTTTACAAGCTTAATTTATGCATATAATATATATGAGGTTATATGGGATCTACTTAAATGAGCGTTTCTCCTCCTAATTGTCAATTTCTCCACCAACCAAAGTCTTCGACACTATATCCCACTAAATTGACTATATATTCTAACTGCAATGAAAATAAATTTGTTTAATTAACCTCGGAGGCTCAATTAGTTGATCTACAGAGGGCGATGGAATGCACAATGATATATATATATATATATATATATATATATATATATATATATAAGTGTTACAAAATTTGAGTCGAGAAGAAGTTGTTGAATAGAGAAATATGCTGGTGAAGAGCAGTAGCGTAGCGTAGAGGAGGTTGCGACACCATACTTGTCCGATGAACAAAGTAAGCGGTTTGACTCCACCGGTAGGAAGTAATAATGGTGGGCTCGTGATCATTGCGCTGGCATCCCACCACTCACCAACACCTATGATTCTTTCCTTTCAAGTTGCTACATGCCGGAAACAGCGGGGATGGGTGAGGCAACAACCATATCAAACCTAATTCGATTTTCAAAACATATTTTACCTCCAGATTCGAATATTGTTAACTCTTTCAGTGTAATTATAATTTTCTTCTCCACTAAAATAAAATTTAACATTAGCTTTCAAGTATATTATTTTATTTTTTCATGATTCATTGATTATTATTAAATTAATCATGGATAAATAAATTTTTTTCTCCTTTTAATTGTCTAGTAAAACAACTAAAATATGATTTTCAAGCACAATAATTTAAAATTTGCCTTAAGAGGTGTTCTTATATTTTTATAATGTTTTTTTTATTATTATAATATCAGCTGAATGTTAATTTGATATTTAATAAAATGTAAAAATAATAAACAATTAAAAAATATAATGAAAATATTATTAAAAACAAATATTTTAAAATTAGAGTCAAGGAAAATTTTCGTACTTTTACAATGATTTTTTTTCAATATTATTAAGTGGAGCAATTCAACATTTGACTAAATATAAAAAACAAAAAAGCAAGTTTTGGGAGCGCCCGCGCCTTTTGGGCGTCTCGTGTGGCTCCTCCCAGCATCAAAAAATGCTTTTTCATCTTTTTTTGATTCTTTTGTAAAAATTATTTTTTTTAATTTCATTTTTTAATTATTTTTTTTAATTTTTTATTTTAATTTTAATCCTTGTTTTTTTGATTTTTCTAAGTCTTTTTGCTAAATTAATTTTTCTTTTCAATTTCACCATTCGAACCATATATAAAATTTATTTTTTATTTCAATTCTTATTTTTTTAATTGAATATTTTTTTTGTATAATTTATATTCCTTTTCAATCCCATTATTCAATATTTGATTGATTGAGGATTGAATTTCATGTTTTTTCTAGATACAGTGTTTCAAGTTTAATGACTTGGGTTTGAAAAGTTAACACTATTTTTTTAAAAAAAATCTTTATAATTCTTTTATGAGGTTATTCCAATCTCATAATCCGAGCCATAAATTTGACAGAATATCCTAAATTGACCATGATTATCGAGGTTATAGATTTCTTATACTAACTTAGGTTTATTAGGATCAACTTTTTATGTCCTTTTTTTATCGCATCTTGTTTTTTTATATTTAATGAGTTATAAATTGAGATAAATCGTTTATATTATTTTGAGTTTTTTTTTAGGGAATCCTAATCACTTTTTTTTTTAAAAAAATTTGATTTATCTATTGTTTTTAACTTTTTATTTGTGTCTAATTAAAACAAACCACCTTATTTTATTTTAAATCTATAAATCAAGTTAATTACAATCTTTTTTTTTTTTTAAGAAAAACATGACTGTGATGTTGGTATCTCAACATCATTTCTTATGGAAAAAAGAAGAAGAAGACAACCCCGCGGCGAAGTGCAACAACCGAGCCAAGTTGCCAACTATTGGTTCTCAATACTTAGATTGAAATTCCAAGTCATTTACCCCACATCTCAATTTGGAAGGCGACATGAGAGAAGAAATGGTTTGGACTCCTTCAACCCATCTCACTAATTAATTTGATTATATATTTTACTGGCCTTGTCAGATATATATATATATATATATATATATATATATATATAGTTTCTCAATATATATATATATATATATATATATATATATGGAGAAACCGCAATGGCTACTCAAGTATTTCTCAGATATTTTCTTCAACAATATCTGCATAAGGGCTAGCTTCTCTAACGTGTGGTTCGTGTTAATTTATATAAATAACACAATTAAATTACATAATCGATGATATTGAATTATGGAATATAGTTTTACTCAATTATGAAAATAAATCAATTAATTATGTAAATGAATTTTTTAATAGTAGCAATTAACGCGTGCCTTTAAAACATATGTTAAAAAAAATTACTTCACATGAACACTAAACATATTTGGTTTAGAGTTTCTCAACGACAACGCGGAGGTCTTTTGTCTCAAATGTTGTCCTTAAACAATCTACACGTCAACAATGAAATCATTTAAACGACAAACCTATTCCCTTTTCCTTCTAAACTGCTTATAATAAATTACTTTACACCTGACACGTGTGATAGTTTGTCCTTCTTCCGTCTAAAAATTCTGAAGGGAAAAGATCAATAAAAGAATTTTATATGTGCACGGTCTCTCGTTCCTTGTAGTTTGGAGTTTGGACCTCTGTCGTCAATTTACAGTAAAAAGGGTCCTCAATCGCATATATTAAGAAATATGGGGGACCAAAGTCTCATTTTCTTAAAATCTATCATCATCAAATGACACCAACCTGCCAGCCAAACCCCATGTAAATTCGAAAAGATTTATAAACGCCTAAAGTGAAAGGTGCCTCTCCAGTTCTCATAACTCAATTCAAGCAAAACAAACCCACCAAGCATCTCGATTTTCACAGTTTTGAGGCCATGGCTTTGGTGATGAGGGCCGTGGCTCTGCTGACGGTAATGACATTAATGCTGGAGTTGATCCATGCAGCGGTGTACAAGGTTGGGGACTCTGCTGGTTGGACCGCTAGCGGTAACATTGACTACAAACAATGGTCTGCTACCAAGACATTTCAAGTTGGTGACGTAATCCGTAAGTTAATTCCATTGCCCTTTCTTCCCTCATCAATCTTTACTTTTATGGCTGCATTTGGGTTGTCCATTCTGACTTTACATTTCATAATTCTGGGGGTTCTCATTTTCCATACAAACCATAATCTTGTAGGCTAAAATTGATAGTTTCAGTTTCCAGTCACCGATGTTTTCTTAGAAATATTGTTTTATGGTTTCCATATAAATCTCAAAATCTGGTTATTGGCGGACAAGTTCTGCTAGTATCGTGCCTTTCCACCTCTGCTATATTAGCTTTACAATTTACCTCTCGTGGCCTCTCATTGTAATTAGGTGGGTTAGCATAATGCGTGCAGATCAAGACTAGCAGCAGCAAACTTTCCTGTCTGTTCCCTCTCCCTCGCATAATTTCTTTGCTTGTTTGTTCTGGATTCAACGTTTTGATGTTTGGTCTTGACAGGTAGTGTTGTTAAATCCCAGTTGGCTGTCCCTGTGGCAAGCTCACTGTGCATGTAAACTGGCCTTAATTATTAGCACAAAAAAGTATTATACTAGAACAGTTGATATTTACTCACCACATATGTGGGTGACCTGTAATCCTCAAGTGCGCTGAGCAATTTTAGCTCCAACGTTTAGTTGCTAAGATTTCATGATGATATTGGTGGGCCATGCAAATGCTAGCATGGATGAATGTTGCCCCCACCATAGCAACTCTGACCCTTCTGTTCAGTAATGATGAATCGCACTCAGCATGCTACATTCCCCTATATAGTCCATCACATAGACGCCGTAACTTTCGTGATTTGGCATGATAATGTCGGTTTGGGTCTCTTTCTTTTGAGACATTTCATGCGAGGTGGGAGGCAAGTAAAACATCACATCCATTCGTACAATTTATGGAAATGACGAGGAAAATAAGAAGTTTCTTGCTCTGGTTAGAGGGGGGGGGGGTAAAGCTAATATTCCAAAGCTTTAATGACCGTCTTTTTCTTGACTTTGCTTAGTTTAGGCATATGTTGAAAGGTATGCTTTAATCCATTCACCTGATTTCTTTTGTTTCTGTAAGAACAAACTGAAAGGCGAGTAATGTATTGTGGATGAGAATGGAATGGAGATCATTAATATTTGAAGTAAAGTGAAGACTCTCTTCAATTCACCCCTTTTTAAAGAAGGCATATTTTATTTTCATAGACTTAAATAGCAATATACAGTGCCGACTAATGCAATAGATCCTTGGAGTTCTCGTCATTCATCTTGCACATCAGTATATTTGCCATTTTGCTAGCTTTTTGCTCAGGATTTATATCTTCATGTCCTTTTAATTGTGGTTCTACCTAAAACTATACATGCACTTACATGTTGACTGTCAATGGGTGTATCAGTTTTCGAATACAATGCTCAATTTCACAATGTGATGCGAGTTACACATGCAATGTACAAAGCATGCAATACCTCTGCCCCTATGGCAACCTACACCACCGGCAATGATTCAATCACTATCAAGACTCGTCGTCACCATTTCTTTTTCTGTGGTGTCCCTGGCCATTGCCAAGCTGGACAGAAGGTTGACATTAACGTGCTACGGAGCGATGAAAGGGCACAAACTCCTGCATCTTCTTCAATGTCCTCCCCGCCAGTTCCTTCTGCCAAAGTAGCCGGGCCGGCCTCAAGTAATGCCTTGTCATTGAAGGCTTTGAGAAGTCCTTTTGGTAGCTTTGGTTTGGCAATGGCTGTTTTGGCAACGTTTTTTTATATCAATCTTGCTTAATTTGGAGGCTTTGTTGTGCTGAGAATTCGGGGGACGATAGATGTTCTGCAGGTCAATGCAATCAAAAAAGTTATCTATAATCATTTTGTTAGAAACTTTGATCAATTGTTTGGATTGAACTCTGAACCTGGTACAAGGATGAGTTCATATGATAGACCCTATCGGCAGTGGGTAGAGCATGGTGTGAGTTTTGATCTCTGGTGTATAGAGATGGGCGGCGCACCTGCTTCTCAAAGTCTCCGTTGTTTTGCCGCTCAAAGTTTTAATTTCAAATAAGCAAACTACCGTTAATATAATTCACATTTCTTGCAGACACATATATTAGCAGATGGCTAGGCGTAAGGCAAATGTAATTTCTGGTTTTCAAGAAAGTAAGCTGTAATTTCCGAAACTCAAGTACCATACATATTCCAATCACAAATGAGATAGAACCTCGTTCAACACAAATCATCTGTCCTCCCAAAACCAAACTAAGAAAAAAACATCATTAATTCAATAAAATAAACTGCATTCAGTAGAAACATGAATTCAAGATGCCTACTTCCAGGAGACGCCTTCAAGCTTCCAAAATCCAAACAGGTATAATCAGAATACGTACACACCAAAATCTTTAAACTGCCTTATTTGACTTTTTTTTATCACATTGGACTTTATCTTCTACCACTTAATTACGATTACCATTAATCCATGAATCTTTTCCAGACCGGATGCTGCTTCCAAACTCTTTCAACCATAAGATCTATTGGCACATTCTTTGTCTCCGGCAACAGGAAATACACAAACAACCCCATTTTGAGAATCCAGACAGCAAAGAAGAAAAATATAAAGGCACGCATATTACACAGCATCGATAAGAATGCCTGAGCTATGAGGAAAGTGAAGAGCATGTTTGAGCTAACTGCAAAGGCGAACCCTGCAGTTCTGGTCTCTTGAGGAAATGTTTCACTTGGTATCAGCCAGCCAAGAGGACCCCAGGACCATGCAAAGGACATGACAAACATACACACCAGCACCACAACAAAAGCTGATTGTAATTTGGTAAGTGAGCCTGTAGTTGTCAAGAAAGCTAGTAAAATTCCTCCAATTGCAGTCTGCATCACAGAAACTTTTCATTCAGCAAAACAGATAAACTGCAAAAGACGTCATACAAGTATACTCCAGCAGATTTGGCAATAAAATTAAAGGCAAACAGAAAGGAATGTTGACCTGGCTTATTAACATCTGCACGCAGGCTTGAAGAAGCAGAACCCTCCTCCCAACCTTATCCACATAAAAGATGGAGACCAATGTGCTAAGCACATTTACAATTCCAGTTATCACAGCTGACAAAAGTGAAGCATCATTTTTGAATCCAACGGTTTGAAACAGGACGGGTGCATAAAACATTATAGCATTGATTCCTGTAAGCTGTTGAAAGACTTGCAACAGGATGCCTATAATTAGTGGGGGCATGCTAGAGCGCTTCATGAGTTTCTTGTATGGATGCTTGACTTGCCTGGCTATCTCACTGGCAGCTTTAATTTGCTCGAACTCAGAATTAACATTGTCGACTCCTCTAATCTTCCTGAGCGTGCTTTGCCCTGCAGTTTCATTTCCTCGTTCAATTAGGCTTGTTGGTGTTTCGGTGATGACTATGGATCCTATAAACAGGAACACAGCTGGCACACCAGCAAGGCCCAGGGATACTCTCCATCCATATGGATGCATCTTCGAAGTGCCATAGTTGACTAGATTTGCAAAGAATATCCCTACTGTAACAAAGAATTGGAACAGGATGTTCACAGCCCCCCGACGCTCCACTGGTGCTATCTCTGATAAGAACAGTGGAACCGCCTGCAAAGTTTTTCAGTATTGTGCAAAAGGTTCTCATTAACCTACCCAATGCGGCACCAATTTAAAATAAAGCTGCAAAACAATATTCTGAGAAGAAAGTTTTATCGACTAGAAAGAATTCAGAAACAAAATATTTCTCAAATATGCATACCTCATTGCCAAATCCTACCCCAAAACCAAGGAGAATCCTGCCGATGATTAGCATCCAAATGTTTTGAGCACTACAACTGACAGCTGCTCCAAACAAGAAAAATACTGATGCAACAAGAATTGTCGGCTTTCGGCCAAATTTGGTGCATGCCTTTGATGCACCAAAGCTCGAAACAAGGGCAGCAAGGTAGAGCGAAGATGTAAAAAGTTGAAGATATTGATCGTTATACTTGCAGTAATTGTTTTCCTTGGCATGAAGCTTTCTTTCATGAACAGTAGGAAAGAATTTGATCAAAAAGTCATCCATGGCTGTCACACCACCTGATTATCGATACAAAATCATCATGTACATTGCTTTAGATCAATCTGCATAACCCACAATTGATTTGAACTGAAAACAGAGCGGCCATCACCTTTCAATCTTACCCTTTTCTAGGATAAGAGAATTTAACTTCATACTGAAATTTTCAGTTGACAGAAGTGTTATATACAGAGTCTTTAGCAATACGAATATTCAGTATCATTATTTATACCCTGAATAAGATACGTGACTCCAAATTCATTCAATGGAAAAAAAATAATCAAAATCACTGAATTAAAGAACTACATGGTCATAAATAAGAATTGGAAGCAATTTTTGGAGATTTTTTAATTTCACTTTAACCAGAAGTAAAATATATATGTAATCATCCTAAGGCACCATTATCATTTTATTAATACCCCTTAATATAGAGTCCAATTTTTATTGAAATGTGCTATTATTTACATAGAGTTTTAGTAGTACTACCACATGAATTTATGACATTAAATGCCGGATCCCACTCTATTTTTAAAATAATGAAACCGAATGAAAATACTCATCATACTCTGATTTAGCTGCTTTTATTCTTTTCATCAGAGACTACAACACTGAACAAATTCATTTCCAGAACAGGAGAGAAATCTGGATTTTTCTGAACAACTAACTGCACAGGACGTGCGCTCAACAGGGAAAAAACTGTAGTTCTGTAGCGAAATGTTTGCATTACAAGTGTCAGTGTATTTAATTTTAATTTCTCATACAAAGAAAATAAAGAGTCCCAGTATCCAATAAACATAGTAAGAGAAGAGTACAAAAAGAGGGTAATGTAATTGCCATGTTCTAAAAACCATGTTACTCAGACCACCACAATACCTTGGTGGTATATACATGCAATTACAAGTACTACTTATTTTCTTCGTTAACAATTACAATGTAATAGTGTATTTGGTTTAACTCTATTTTTTTTTCTTAAAGACTGCATACCTGAAATTCCAATATCATAACCGAACATGAAGCCACCAAAAGCTGCAAGAATCCAACATATGACCACATAAACAGTGAATTTTGATGGGAAATCCTGATCATGCTTCTCACTGTCTGTCATCTCTCTTTCTCGATGTACTTATCAAGTGAAAAATTACAAAAAGTAAAGAATGATACGTGGAGACAAGGGTTACAGGTTCTTGCTTGGCTTTTGTAGGCTGGCGAGAGATACATTTAGTATATGTAAGGAAAGGTTTCGTTAATTTAGCAAATCAATTCCTTTAGGTAATCGGAACATTAATATTTGATGCCTAAAATGATGATCCTCCGTGGAAAACATAGTGACTAGGTTTTTGGATAAAATTCTTACACCTCTTTAATACTCCTAGGTGGTATTGTAACGCTGCAAGTTTTTATTTTAATTAACGACTAGTATTTAAAATTTTTCATTAATTTTTTTTTTTGGTGTGTGAACATAAGTTGTTTTACTTAATTTATATATGAAATCCATCGTAGTACTATAAAGGCCAAATTATTTTCATAACAAAGCAGAAAACAACTTGCATTTAATTTTTTTAAAATATTTTTGTTTCTTTAAGCAATTGTCTAGACAAAAAGTTTTTTTCTTTTGAATTTTTGTCAAAAACTTCTCAAGTTAAAATTAGCTTTTTTGTTCATGTATTTCCTTTTTTAAATATAAAACATAATTTTTATTAATAAAATGATTTTCTTAATAAAATATTATCATGATTTGAAAATTAAGTAAAAATATATATCTTGATAATTTTTATGCATCTATATGGAAAAATAAAGTAATAATTATTTCGGTAAAACTGCATAAAAACTACACATTAATAAGATTAGATATTTTATTCTCATGGAATATTTATGAGAAGTATTTTTTTAGAAAAAGAATTGTGCATATTAGGTTATTTTTAATTTGGCAAATCAATTAGGTAGATGAAATATTAATTTGATGCCTAAAGTGATGCTCCGTGGAAAACATGATGACAAGGTTTTTGGATAAAATCCTTGCACCTCTTTGATTAGTGGTATTATGTATATATATAGATAAAATTCTTTAGGGCTTGTGTGTTTGCTGGAAAATTGTTTTTTTTTTTAAAGTTAATTCCGGAAAAATGAATTATTTTTTGATATATGGTAGTGTAATGGAAAATAAGTTGGAAAACACTTTCCAGTATTTGGTTATATTATGGAAAATGAGCTGGAAAATGACTTATCAATGTTTTATTTTTTTCAAGTTTATTAAAATAATGAGGAATAAATCTTACAAATTAAAAAGTTGAATGAGAATAAAATTGAAAAAAAAATAATTTCATAAATTATCTCAAATAAAATAAATAATAATCAAAATAATAGAGATCGATCAAATTTAAAAAATAAAAAAATTGAAAGATGAAGAAATTAAAATAATAATAATTAACATTTCATAAATTATTTCAAATAAAATAAGTAATAATAAAAAGAATGAGGATCAAATTTGATAGATAAAAAATTTCAATTCAAAAATGATAAGGGAAAAACAAAAAACAATTATAAAAATAAGGACCAAAATGAATATAAAAATTAAATTATAAGGGATGAAATTGAAAAAAAAAATATATATATATATAGTAATCAAAAGTTTGAGGATCAAATTTGATATAATCAGTAAATAATATGATATTTCTAAATTTTTCACAATTTCCGGAAAGTGTTTTCCACCCAAAATAAAAAGAAAACATTTTCTTGAAAACTAAATCAAATTTTTCTTTGACTGAAAAGTATATTTTATTGATCAAAAAGTATTTTTTATTAAACAATTTTTTTTAATAGCAAATAAAATTAAAAATTTTAAAAATTAATATTTCAAAAACTACTTTTAGAGAAACAATTATAGCCTAGGACTATCAATCTATTCTACACGCTGCGGATATAAGATCATAGTTACAAGACAACTTGAAAGTTAACTCTGTCCAATATCGATCGGAATTAAAGATTGAGAGTTGACTTAAAATAAATAAAAAAAACACAAAATAACCCTATTGATTAAAAAAAAAAAAGAGGAGATTTTTCTACTAATTCAACCTAAACCAAATTTTAAATTAGTGGATTATCAAGTTGACATGTCACGTAAGTTCTTGTCTTTTAACTAGGGGTAAGTCCACCCACCTCACCGGTAGTTTTTCCCATAAGGTGTTCTTTGTTACCATAAACAACAAAGCTCTACTAAGGTAAATACTTATTGACAAAAAAAAAAAAAAAACTTATTGAGGAGGGGGAAATCATTGTTCCCCTCTTCACGAAAGTGTTGTTTGGTAAAACAATATTTTATTTTATTTTTTAATTTTAAATATATTAGAGAGTGAGTTTTATAATTTATTTTTTAAGTTTTATGTTTTTAACAAGTTTTACGAGTTAACTCAGCTGACTTAAGTTTTTTTAAGGTTCGTTTTGTAATTCATTTTTTTTAAATTTAATTCCTCGCTGTTTGGGTTGATTGAGAATTAAACATCATAATTTATTTTGGTTTGCTTTATAAAAGGTTATCTCAGTCTCACGACTCGAGTCGAGGGTTTGCCGAGTTAAACCAGGTTGACTAAGGTTTTTTTTTATCATTTTTTAATAATTGTTTTCAATTTCATTCTTCAATGTTGAATTGGTTGGAAATTGAGTTTCATAATTTGTTTTGATTTTCTTTCTATTGAATTATTCCAGTCTCATAATTCGATTTGGCAAGTTAACTCGGGCTGACATAATTTTTTTTTAATTGAATTTTTTTTCAATTTCATTCTTCAACATTGAGTTTATTGAGATTTAATGTGTTTTTTTATTTATTTTCTATGAGGTTTTTACAGTTTCATGACCCGGGTTATGAATATTACATATTAACTTGGGTTGAGTCGAGTCGAGTTGATCTAATATGTTGTCTTAATTTTTTTTAAATATCATTTTAAAATATTTTTAGTCAAATTTTATTTTTTTTTTGTTTAGATTGCTTTTGAATTTATCAAGTTAATTACATAACGTCAAATCAATCTCTACATAGATTAAATAACGTTAGTAATGCTGAATAATTTTTTAACTTTTTTTAAAAATTCGACTGGTGTAATTGATTTAACATTTATTAACATACAGTCAATTTAGAATGGTATCTTTGTAATTTAGCAATCCTAAAAAAATAATTGTATGATAGCCTATAATTGAGCTGCAAAATACAAAATCTGATTCATGTTCTCTCTTTGGTAAATTCAATAAATAAAAATATTACTAGCAATGACATTATATAAATGAGGTGATTTACAAAATCATATAAGAGAGTATAAAATCATCGCACTAAATGTAGGAATGCTAGACATTTGAGATATATTCTAATTGTTTAATGTTTATTAATTTGAGATATATTCCATCACGAAATTTCCTACTTTCTCTGTATGTCATTCTTTTATTTTCCCACTACAATTCTTTTACTTAATTTCTTGTCAAGAAAGAAAACTTGATCAAATATATATTAATTAATGCAGAAATGGATATGGGAAAAGGTATTTTTTTGCACCATGAGATGGAGATTCCAAGATGTAGGCATGCAGGTGTTTATGTACAAGTTTGATGGGAGAAATTAAGGCCAATAATAGAAGCAAAAATTAAGGATACAATTAAGGGCTGAACTCTAATAATGGAAAACCGTGTGCTGGGGGAGGGCCTTGCCAATTAGAGTCTT
>Ga0325403_1001724_pt1 | contig 18602 bp, 10 predicted proteins | sample PopdelMetagenome_19_FD_205665 | JGI IMG/M metagenome (GOLD analysis project Ga0325403, IMG submission 205665) | Populus deltoides microbial communities from Bellville, Georgia, United States - Xylem-PdKOR-R4 | ecosystem: Host-associated > Plants > Phyllosphere > Stem > Wood/Secondary xylem...
ATGAAGTGTTTGTTATTGTAGAATTTTTTAGAGCTCGTCTCCAGGTGTACAGGGACATGGAGTGTCAAATCTACTTTAGGTTCTCATTTAATTTGTTGTGATGTGTAAGCATTGAATAACATATCTGCCTTCTAAGAGCAAAGAAAATAAGGTTTTGTGTATAATCAGATTATATGAAATTTAAAAGTCGCTACTTAGTGTTATGGTTACTAAAAAATATATGATATGTGAGAGTGTGGGTAATAGATTGGTTGTATAAGGGAATACACATTACTCACAATGCAACTTACCTAAAGTAGGTTATATTATTATTTGATTGTTTTTCTGAGTTAAATTTATATTCGTCAGTCTCGTCTAAGGTCTAAGATAAATTTTTTCTATTAAGGAAGTCTCTACCTTATCAGATTAAATCTTAAGCATTCTAAGGGTCACACTTATTTATTTCTTGCATATAGCTAAGTCCTAGCATTCCAAATGACTAAATAATTGTTATGGGTTTTTTTTCTATTTTGGTCAAACCCTAATAAATAATTATAAACTACTTACAATATCTATTTTTGCATTTTTTTAAAAAATGTGATTTTATCTTTTAGAAAATATGCATGAAAAACCTTTAAGATCTGGTCGTACACATTAAAATGAAATGAAAATTTATTTTGGAATTTTTGGAGTTTTTTCTAAAATTTTGTTTTATTTCTTGAAGTTTTGGAGAAAATCGGGTATTTTTAATACCAATTTTGTATCTTATAGTGTAAGTCTGCAACCCGATATTATACAAAATAGTTAAAAAAACATGTGAGGGACCTACAAATATTTTAAAATATCCCTTAGAAAATTGAAATTTTCTAAGGGATATTTTAAAATATTTGTAGGTCCCTCACATGTTGTCAGTCTTCCTTTTTTTTAAAAAAATATATTTTTTAATTTTTTAATATTATTGTTATTATTATTTTATTAAATATATGTTGGGTTGGACCCGGCCTAGCCATCCGGGCTGGGCTAAAATGGGTCCAGCCTAAGTTAGTTTAGTTGGGAAGACTGACAACTCAACGGACCTCTCTTTTTTTTGGGAAGGGCTGGGTTGCACCCAACCCAAGCATCTAAGTTGGGCTGTATAGGTCTAGCCCGATTAGGGTGGGCCATCTGATGGCCCAACAACAGTTCCTTTTCTCTGTTTTTTTTTATGTTGGGCTGGACTGAAATGGGTCCAGCCCACTACCTATATGATCACTGGCTCCACCCCGCGACCATGTCTACTGTTTGGCCATTACATGTAAAATCATGTAAAGAAGAGGGAGGCTTATTTGGCCGAAGAAGAAAAGGTGTTAGTGGCGTTCTTGGTGGCGGCAACGGCAGCAAAGGAAAAGGGGAAAGAGGTGGTTGAGAGGGGAGGAGGAAAAAACTAGGGACAAATCTTGGCCTTTGTTTTAGCCGGGAAGGATCTCAACCGTTAGCTTAAATATGTCATCATGGTCTATCAAAATAAGTTGCTAAAGGCTACCTGAGTTGACATCTTTGGGGTGGCATCGTGGCGGTTGTGGTATCAATCAGCCGAAAAGAACAATACTGGTGTATAGTCAAATGTTAGGGCGTCATGGTGGTGTATATTTTGTTAAATTGAATGAAGAGACGAAGCATTAAATCCCCCTGAAAAGTAGCTATCCTGACAACTTTTTTGGGTAAAAAGAAAAGGTTGATGAACAGTAGTTGTTTGGTCTGTTCTTTTTTTTTTTTTATCTTCAAAACAATGCTATTTTGGCCTTATTTTAGTGATTTGGTCAAAGTTCAATTTAGTCCTATAACTTTTGATTTCTTGAAGTACACTCCTAATTGGCCCGAAACTTTTAGTTTTATGCAATTTTGCCTCTGCCAAATTTCAATATCAGCCCTAAATTTCAGCGCCTTTTTCATTGTGGTCCTTGGTTTTGAATTTCTTTAATTGAGCCCTTAATTGACTATTAAACTTTCAATTCTTCTTAATTTCATCCCTGATTTCAGCCAATTAAATCCCCATAGTTTAGTGTCTTTTTAAAAAAGTTCATTGGTTGCAAATTTCTTCAATTGAAACCCTAATTGACTCCAAAACTATGATTTTCTTGTGATTACCCTGATTTGAATGATTTGACTTTGTAAAAATTAAGTTTGGACTTCTAAAATTTCAATCTTTTCAATTAAGCTCAAATTGGGCTCCCAAACTTAAATTTTCACCAATTACATCCCTAATAAAATTAATTTGACCCATTTCACCAATAAGAGCTTCTATATTTAAAGCCTCTGTGAACTTGTTCCATTGTGTTGTGTTTATTGTATTGAGTTGTGTTGTGAAATGAAACAAATCAAACTATTTTGGTAATGAATTGTTGAGATACCTTTTACATAAGGTACATTGATTCCAAACACCAGTGATGAAGTGTTTGTTATTGTAGAATTTTTTAGATCTTGTCTCCCAGGTGTATAGGGACATGGAGTGTCAAATCTACTTTAGGTTCTCATTTAATTTGTTGTGATGTGTAAGGCATTGAATAACATGTCTGCCTTCTATGAGTGAAGAAAATAAGGTTTTCTGTATAATAATAAAGTTATGATTATGAAATTTAAGTGTCGCCACTTAGTATTACGGTTACTAGAAAATCTATGATATGCGAGAGTTTGGGTAATGGACTGGTTGTACAAGGGAAGACGCATTACTCACAATGTACCCTACCTAAGGTAGGCTGCATTATTATTTGATTGTTTTTCTGGGTTAAGTTTCTATTTGTTGGTCTCATCTAAGGTTTAAGCAGATCTTCCATCGTGAGGAAATCTCTACCTTATCGGGTTAAATCCTAACCATTCTAAGGGTCACACTTATTTATTTCTTAGGTATAGCTAAATCCTAGCATTCCGAATGACAAAATAATTGTTATGGGTTTTTTATTTTTTATATTTTGGTCAAACCCTAATGGATAATTATAAACTGATTACAATATCTATTTTTGCATTTTTTATAAAAAAAATGATAAAAAAATGATTTTATCTTTGAGAAAATATACATAAAAAACCTTTAGGATTTGGCTATAGGCATGAAATCCAAACACTGTTTTTTAAAATGAAAATTTATTATTGAATATTTGGATTTTTTATGAAATTTTGTTTTATTTCATAAAGTTTTGGAGGAAATCGGGTATTTTTAATACCAGGTTCGTATCATACAGTGTAAGTCTATAGCTTGATATTATGCAAAATGGTTGGAAAAACATGTGAGGGACCCATAAATATTTTAAAATGCCCCTTGGAAAATTTGAAATTTTTTCTTTTCTTAAAAAAAATATTTTTAAATATTCAAACATCATTATTATTATTTTATTATTATATATGTTAGGCTGGACCCAGCCCAACCACCTGGGCTGGTCTGAAACGAGTCCAGCCCGAGTCAATTTGGTTGTGCAGATTGATGGCCCAACTAACCTTTTTTAGGGGGGCTAGGCTGGACCCAGCCCAACCATCTAGGTCGATTTGCAACATGTCCAATCTGGTTAGTTGGGTGGTCTGATGGCCCAATTGCCTTTCTTTTTCTTTTTCTTTTTTAAGTTGGGCTGGACCTGGTCCAACCATCTAGGTTGGGATGAAATGGGTTGAACGCATAGTCCACATGGTCGTTGGCTCGACCCAGCGACCATGTCTATTGTTTGGCCATTGCTTGCAAATTCATGCAATGACCACCACCTGGGGGGAAACAAGAGAAAAATAAGAGGGAGGCTTGTCTGGCAAGAGGAGAAAAGGTGTTGGTGGCGTTCTTGGTGGTGGAGGGAAGTCCAGCGTGTGGCTGGTGACGGAAATGGCTACAGATGCGCGGTAGAGGAAAAGGGCAAAGAGGTGGCTGATAGGGGAGAAAAAAAACTAGGGAAAAGAGCTGATTTTTTCCTAATTTTAGCCTCAAATTTCTTCCTCCTCAATGCCTGGAATCCACCTTTATTTATAGGAGGAGGAAGAGCGACACTTTATCTTTATTAGGGACAAATCTTGGCCCTTGTCTCAACTGGAAACGATCCCAACCGTTGGCTCAAACATGCCATAATGGTCTATCAAAATAGGTTGCTAATGGCTACCTAAGTTAGCTTATTTAGGGAGGCATCGCGGTGGTTATGGTATCAATCAGCAGGAAAGAACAATACCGGTGTGTAGTTAAATGTTAGGTCATCATGGTGGTCTATGTTTTGTCAATCTGAAGAGACGAAGCGTTAAATCCTCCTGAAAAGTAGCCACCTGGGCAGCTTTTTTAGGTAAAAAGAAGAAGATGATGAACAATAGGAGTCGTCTGGTCTGTTCTTTTTTTTTTTATCTTCTAAACGGCACTATTTTGGCCTTATTTTAGCGATTTAGCTAAAATTCAATTTAGTCCTTCAACTTTTAATTTCTTATAGTTGCACTCCTAATTGGCTTGGAACTTTTTAATTTTATACAATTTTGCCCTCACCAAACTTCAACATCAGCCCTGAATTTCAGCGTCTCTTTCATTATGGTCTTGGTTTTGAATTTCTTCAATTTAGCTCCTAATTGACCATTAAACTTTCAATTCTCTTCATTTTCATCCCTGATTTCAGCCAATTAAATCCTCAAAGTTCAACATCTTTTTCAAAAAGGTCATTGGTTGTGAATTTCTTCAATTTAACCCCTAATTGACTTCAAAAGTTTGATTTTTTTTTGTGATTTTACCCATGATTTGAATGAATTGACTTTGTAAAAATTAAGTTTGGTCCTCTATAATTCCAATCTTCTCGTTGAGCCCAAATTGAGCTCCCAAACTTAATTTTTCACCAATTAAGTCCCTAATAAAATTAATTTGACCCATTTAAAGTATAATTAAGTCCTTGCATTCAATTAAATCCTTTAATTTGACCCAAATTAATTCTTAAACATAATTAAACTTTTAATTTGGCCTATTAAAATCTAATTATTTCCCTAGACTTAATTTTTATGCAAATTCATCCAATAATGATTTGATTTGACATTGAATCCATAGTCTCTCTAGTTTTGGGTACAATGGGGTACAATTAAGCTCTCAATTCATTCAAAATTGTAGCTTGATCTTCCTCTATATTTGAAATCATCTTAGCTTGCTTTCGCCAAATCGCTAGTCTTCTTGCTATTATTATTATTATTTAAAAAAATGAAAAAGGGGTAAAATTTTGGGGAATAACTAAAAAATAGGTTATAACAGTTGCCCTCCTCTTTACACTGTTTACGATTGAAAGTCTCGTAAGAGACTTTAGATGGTAAGTTTTGTAAAGAAGAAAAAGGAATGAGAGATAACGGACTCACCATATCAAGAAATGGTGAATCCTTCTGAAAGTGTTTAAAGTAAGGGTTAGAAAGTGCACTCAGAGAAAAAAAAAGATGGGGCTAGAAAACGCTTTATCTTGGATGAGAGCGCAAAGACAGAGAGAAGGGGGGGCTAGAAAGTGCATTATCTGGTAGACGAGGCTTGGAAAGCACACTCAGAAAGAGAGAGATAGGGCTAGAAAGCACACTGTCCAAAGGATGAGGGCTCAAAGGCACACTGAAGGAAAAAGATAAGGCTAGAAAGCACATTATCCGGTATGCGAGGGCTAGAAAGCGCACTCAGAAGGAAAGAAATAGAGCTAGAAAGCACATTATCCGGTATGCGTGGACTGGAAAGCACACTAAGAAGGAAAAGTAGATAGGGCTAGAAAACACATTATTTGAAAAATGAGGGCTTAAAGGGGCGCTCAAAACAAAAAAAGATAGGGTAAGAAAACGCACTATCTAGAATACGAGGGCTAGAAAGCGCACTCGGAAGAGATTGAGTTTGTAAAGTAAAAGATTATTTTTGTGAAAAACTGAAAGGTTTTTTGAAGTGGTATAGTTGTACTAGGCAACCTGCTTGATGATAAAATTCAAAGATTTTTGAAATTGTCAAATAGTCATGAGTGACCTGTCGAGGTGAAGAATGCAATTTTTTTTCCCAATTGTCTCAATGTAATGGGTGACCTGTCCATGTGAAAAATTCAAAGATTTTTCAAAGGGGTCTTATTATAATGGGTGACCTGCCATGAGAAAAATACAAAGATTTTCAAAGTGATCTCATTGTAATGAGTGACCTGTCTAGGGGGTAAAATACAATGATTTTTAAAAATGGTCTCATTGTAATGAATGACCTGCCCAGGTAAAAATACTAAGATTTTTTAAAATGGTCTCATTATAATGGGCAACCTGCCCAGGTGAAAAATACAAAGATTTTACAAAGTATTCTCATTGTAATGACGACCTGTCCACGTGAAAAATTGCAAAGATTTTTCAAAGTGGTCTTTTTGTAATGGGTGACCTGTCCATGTGAAAAAGACGACTTACTTGGCCAAAGGATTTTGGCTAGAGATGTCTTGAAAGGATGACAAGATAGGGCTTAAATGGGCATTATCTAGGAGATGAGAGCTTAAATGAGCACTCAAAGGAAAAAGAGATAGGGTATGAAGGCGTACTATCTGAGAGAAAAGGGCTCAAAGATGTGCTCAAAAGAAGAAGTTAGGGCCTGAAAGCACACTATCTTAGAGATGAAGACTCAAATGTATGTTCAAAAGAATCAGATAAGGCCTGAAGGGGCACTATCTAAGAGATCAAGGCTCAAAAGAGATTTGTCGGTAAAACAATAATCTATCAAAGATCAAAGTATAATGCATTATGATCAATATGCATGTATACTTATCTAAGAAATATAGGTCCCCTTTCTTCATGGACTTTCCCCTTCTATAGTAATCTTCGATGTCATTTTTGTTTTTACTTACTCGAGTCATAACTTGTGATTTTGATCTCTAGGAAAGGCATGATATTAGCATACTTCTTTTCCTACAAACCTTTATTTCAAAGCTTGCCATCTCTGCCCTACATATTCTATTTTATTAGAACGAGAATCATGGAATCAGTCCTATTATGTATTTTTTGGATTGCCCTTAGCTTGATCATGCCCCCAAGTGTTCAATTCGAGTTTTCTTTAGGGATAAGGTTGTGCAAAAGAAGATTTGTTTATTTACAAGGAGTTGTTTTTATGGATAATTTATGGAATTTCAAAGCCATTCCAAACACAAATACCATTTTGACTTTAGTTTCACACAAACGTGTTCTGAAAAAAATTTAAGGGATTCCTATGAGCAGGTTTTGAAAGTTTTGATTTTGTTGTTTTGGTAAAAGTTTGAAGTGATGTTTTGTTGGTTAGAGTTGTTCAAGCTTTAATTTGAGGGTTTCAAAGAACCAACCTTCAAAGCATTTATTTTATTTTTATAAAGCTTATTTCACATAAGAAAACATTGCCTACCAATCCAAATTCCCTACCTTTGATCAGAAAGGACTTGATTCGACACGTAACGTAGGCTTGGGCTCTAGGTTATGAAGAAAAATGATATTTATCGGTTTAAATGGTTTTTAAGGGAGTTCAAGATTAAAGATCATTAATGCTTGTTTCTTAACCTCTTTTCGATCCATGGATTCCTAGACCTCAGGACTGACATGCAAAATGGTACATCGAGCCCTATAGTGTTAGGTTTGGGTTTTTTCTCTTTGTTTTCTTCATTTGGTTTTGAGCATCATCATCATATTAGCTACTTTTGTGGTATGCTCAACCTTTAGGACTGTTTCGATTCTTTCATGCCCTCCCCCCCAACCTTGTCACCTCTCCTCATTGATGATTTTTGTGTGTATTTCTCGTACTTGCCCCTAATGTGGGGTGTGATTTAGCCAGAGTTATTTTTTCAAGAAAAACTTACTAGGCTCAATGAATATTGCAAAAGGTATATTTTAGCCCTATACAAATATTATCAAAGATGGCCTCTATTCGCTTCAAACACATGTATTTAGGATTGATAAACTTTGTTTTCTTTCATGTAATTATGCAAAGTGGTCACTTATTATCCATTTAGCTAAAACTCAGCTTTGAAGTCATCTCATTGTGTTTGAGTTTTTCTTCAGGTTTTCCTAAGTGTATGGTTACCTTTCTAGGAAATCACTTAAATTTGCAAAACTTATCTGTTAGAATAAACACCAATTTGATTTCTGTTTTTTAATTAAAACTTTGATTTTTCAAAAACTTTTATGAAAGCATGAGATCATGCATTGTTTTTTAGGGAAAGGGAAACGTGCTAAAGAATTCTTGGTTGAACTTTAATTTTTATTGATTGATGGAATATCAAAGTTTGACCAATTATTCTTAGCACATTGGGTTTGTAAGGTGTGCTTATGTAGGTATGAAAAGAATGAAGAGAGTCATGCATGGTATCATTTAAAAGAAGGGCCTATTTAACAGACAAAGTCTTATGGCATTATAAGCCAAATTGCTAATAAGACTAAAACATGTTGAAACATGACAAAGTCAAAACACTTTTGTAGACATGATCAAACAAAGGCAATTACTTTTTGAACACAACAAGAGTGGGCTCCATCTTTCAATTCTGATACACCTTTCTTTTGGTCAGCCTTCTAACAAAAGCTCTTGTAATGATCTCCTCTATGGTATGGATAGAAATTGAGTGCTTGCTCAAGTAAACTAACGATGCAAGCCACACTAGCTTTCAGAGACTCCAATTCTTCTAGGAAATGATCATCATGATGGTCGCACTCTTCATCTTCTATATTTCTTAGTCTAAGTCGGGTGTTGTAGACTTACGGATTGGAGCTCTCTAGGGACCTATATTTCAACCCGATGCATGTGTAAATGTATATGTATGGAAATGTATGCACAATAGCTATGGATTAACCTGTTTAAAGGCTAATCCATGACTTCTTTATTGAATATGGATAAAAATATATAGTTTAACTAATCTGAAAGGATCTTTTCCAAGTCCTTATCTCAGTTAAACCTATATACAGTGAAGAGTAGAAGACAAAAAGGTGGGTCTAAGCCTCTAAACATAATTTTTACGTGTGATAATTCTCCTCAGCTAGTTACATCATCTCAGATTCTTACCGATATTCAGAAAAAATCATAGTTTTAGCTTAGATATCCTGCGAGGTTCAAGATTATTGATCAGGCCTGTCTTGATGCAAAATGAATTAGTAGGGAGTACATACCATAAGGGAAGGTTCTAGGTCATTATATGACGGGTAAGCTTTCTACCTGGTCTCAAAAGGGTTTATAATTTACATAGTGACCACGTTTTAGGAAGGCAGTATAGAGGTTTATAAGGAATGGTTAAGGCATAGTATGACCGCCATAACCAAGTAAACGCTCAACTCATAGTTGAATGTTTCACAAGTCTAAACCCCAACTAAAAGTCATGAGGTAGATCGTTACTCCCCACCTAACCTAGAATCGAGTTTATTTATAAAAATTAAAATGCATTAAGGCATTAATCCATACCCGACATACTTATGCATGAGCAGTATGCAAAAATGCATCTTAAATATGCTAAACTTAAACATACTTAAAATAAATACGCAAACAATCAAACAAGCAAAGTTTAGTCTAACCAGATAAGACGTAACCTAGCGGAGTCATCATCCTGTTGTGACATACACGACATCGAATGGCAGGTTTACCTCCTGACATTGATGAAAAAAGGGTTTTATGTATAATCATAAAGTTATGATTATGAAGTTTAGGAGTCGCCACCTAATATTATGGTTACTAGGAAACTTATGGTCTGCGAGAATTTAGGTAAGAAATTTGTTCTATAAAGGAAAGACACATCACCCTAGTGCACTCTACCTACGGTAGACTGCATTGTTGTTTGATTATTTTTCTTGGTCAAGTTTTGATTTATTGGTCTCGTTTTAAGTTCAAGGCAGATCTTTCCTCGTGAAGAAGTCTTCTGTCTTATCAGGTTAAATCCTAACTATTCTAAGGGCAAGACTTATTTAATTCTTGAATATAGAAAGTCCTAGCATTCCAAATGACAATAATTGTTACACTACAAGATTTCACAGTTTTATCGACGAAAATATTCCATCGGTGTCTGATTACCAGTTCATCGATGATTTATTTACCGACGTTTTCACCGACGGATTACATCCGTCTGCTTTCCCTTCGTTGGTGATGCCACATTCCGTCGCTATATTGGTCGGAAACACAAAAAAACCATTTACTGATGGTTTTACAGATGGAATTTACGAATCAAAAAAAGTTTCCCGCTTGAAATATACTGACAGATTTTATTCCGTCAGTGATATCGTGATTTACCGACAGCTACGTACCGTCGTTAAATTTGTCGGTGAGTGTTTGAAATACCGACCGAATATATCTGTCGGTAATTGTGCCAGCTACTGTCAAATGCCGACGTATTCATTCCGTCGATAAAGTTGTCGATCAGTGTATGAAATACCGACCTAATATATTCGTCTGTAAATGCGTCGGTGAATGCTACTGTCAAATGCCGACGGATTCATTCCGTCGATAAAACCCTTTGTAATAGTTTTTTTCTAAATTTGTTTTTAAAAAATTATTTAGAATACATAATACAAAATTATATAAATTAATGGTAATAAAAACCAATTATGCAAATAACATTTATATTAAACATCAAAAACAAAAAATCAAAGTTAAATAATATTCATTACAAACTGAAACTGAATGTGTTTCAACAAAAAATATATTAAATGAAATTTTAAAGGTAAATAGTGTTTATTACAAATTAATATAAAGGAGGAGCTCCTGGAGGAGGAGGCTGGTGGTTATACGGCCAAAAAGGATTAGGCGCACATGTTCCACTCTATGTTGCCATGTTCATGACCATTTTGTGAAGTTGTTCATAAGCCGCTTTTTGTTGTTCAGACTCCGCTCTTTGTTGTGCATGAGACGCTTTGAGTTGTGCGTACTCCGCTGATAGGTGGTTGTATGTTTTGGTGAGCTGAGCCGTGCGCTGCTGCAAGGCCACGAACTCCTTAGATTGGGAGCTTGATGTTGATTGGGAGCTCCCAACGGTTGAAACACTGCGGGTCGTTTGCAAGTTGTCGGCCGTAGTGTTGGAGAGCCCGTAAACCCGATGGGTCAAAATATCATCCCCGTATCTCTCCCTCAACCAATTATTATAGGTTTCCTGAAAATAAAAAAAGTAATCATTATATTCAATTCAATAAACATAATAACTTACAAAATAAAATGGTTGAACAAACATACCACGAAATGTTGAGCACGGTTATCAACGAACTGTTGCGCCCCCTTTTGGCGGTCTTGACTCCACACATGCGTCTCCACAAACAGCTCCATCGGGCTCGGCTCACGTCCAAGAGACGTAGCCTATAATGAAAAAAGATTTATTAACAACAACTTAATTTAACGATATATTTCATTTAAATTAATCTTACCATCCGTTTTGCATGTGCAGCAAACGGAACGGAGCCGCCAGTGTGCGTTGTCACCAAGCCATGAATTGGTCGATTCCGATTGCCAGCACCGGACTATGAGCGTCATGAGAACCGCTCAAGCGTCACGTGCTCAAGATAGTGTGGCCATATATCTTCAGAGATGTATATCGGTTTGAAATCCCTCCAAACCGCAACATCGTTCCAACCTTGGAAACCCCTATCCCTCGTGTTTTTTTTGCCCTTTTTTGTGCTTCATACAAAAAATCACGCAACCTACTTCACGCAATAAGAAATTACATTTCAAAAGATAATTTTTTGTCTAAAAAAAATCTTGTATTGTTTTCAATGTTACCTAGTTGCCGCGTGATTTTCCCACACCCTCCTCGTAACAGTGTTATGCTCACTATCCCAGCAGAATTTGTCCTATGTATAAATAATTAATTTTAAATAAAAATGAATAATTTATTTACAATTATTTTAATAATTTATTAGAAATAAGCTGAAAATTATAAATTAACACCAACCTCAAATCTGTCAAACCATGCATTGATTTGAGGCATCCATTCAGGATGCTTGGATATCTGACTCCATTGAAACATTGGAATCTCCATCGACAATTTAAACGCCGATGATATTACTCGGACGGCCTCAATGTTTATGAACCTGAAAATAAATTAAATAAATTCAATAGTGATTACTTCATAAATTATGTTGTAATTTGTTTTTAAAACAAAAAACTAAAACCTTAACAAACTTACATTGAAAGGTTGTCCTTCCATTGTGCCTCGTACTTGCAGGTAAATTGATTCCGCTGCGAAGGCACGCCACCTCTGCGCTGTGAAGTAGCGTTGGAAGAGACAGCATTGGTTGACGGTGCAGGTGGTGTAGGTGCCTCTTCTTGAGAGGCACCTAAGGAAATATCATCCTCGCTGCTAGACGAACTAGCTGCGACTATACGTGAGCGACCAGCTCTGGTTTTCATTCTACGCATCTACATAATTTTATACAAATAATTATATAATTAAATTCAAATGTTAAAAAAAAATTCGACAGCACCTCCCCTCTACTGGATACTACCCAAATCCACAAACCTGCACATATTAACAATAGCCACAACCAATTGACCCAATCTATACTAATTATTCCAACATATTCAATCACTAATCCTAAGGTAAATTCAACATTAAGAATTACAATTCAACAAATTATTCAATAATTATGTCAATACAACAATAAAATATATTCAATAAATAAAAAAGAAACTCTAGACTAACAATTAAAATTAATGGAAAAAATTAAACATAAATCATGCAATAAAAGAGTAAAATTAACAATTATTCCAAAATATTCAATTACTAATACTAAGGTAAATTCAACATTAACAATTACAATTCAAAAAATTCTTCAATAATTATGCCAATACAACAAAACAATAAATTAAAAAAAAATCTAGACTAACAATCAAAATAAATGGAAAAAATTAAATACAAATCATGCAATAATAGAGTAAAATTAATAATTATTCCAACATATTCAATTACTAATTCTAAGGTAAATTTAACATTAACAATAAATATTCAACAAACTAACTAATAATAATTATGCCAATACAACAATGAAAAATATTCAATAAATTTAAAAAAAACAAACTATAGACTTTAGGAATGAAATATGCTTACTTTAATAATGTGTTGAATTCAATACTTTATCTACATTACAAAAAATACACCAAAACAAAAAACATAACAAAAAAAAATAGCAAAAAAAAAACCCTTAAAGTAAAATGAAATAGAAGAAACACATACCTTTTAAACTGATGAAGATTCACAAGAAAACTTGCTAGAGATTGTAGGTGAAAGCTTTGAAGAATGGAGAGTAAAAGAATCGAAATTTAAGTTGAAAAACGGAGGAGAAGAAAAAATGAACTGAAGGGGCGGTCGCTGGAACTTATATGGCAGTTTTACCGACGGATTCACCGACAGATATAAAATTAATTCTTATTTTAATTTATTTCGTTGGTGAAGTGTCAAAAATCCGTCGGTTATTTTTGAATTTTGCACCAAAATTTTTAATGACCCTCCATATTTTTCGTGGTCCGTCGGTAATTCCGTCGATAATATGACGCGGTCAAAGATGCCTTTAATGCACAACCCTTTGGAATTCGCACAGTCCGTCGGTAATTTTTTCGGTAAAATTGACCCGCCGACAACTTACCGACGAACATATATCCGTTGGTATAAACATCGGTGATTGTGGCATTTCAAGTAATTATTTTCGAACTCTCTGTGAAATGCCGATAGACTTATTCCGGCGATATGGACGTCGGTGATTGTGACATTTCAAGTAATTATTTTTGAACTCTCTGTGAAATGCCGACAGACTTATTCCATTGGTATAGACGTCGGTGATTGTGGCATTTCAAGTAATTATTTTCGAACTCTCTATGAAATGCCGACGGACTTATTCCGTCGGTATTGACGTCGGTGATTGTGGCATTTCAAGTAATAAATATTTCATGTTACACAATATATCATCCATAATCTAAATTACATGAAAAAAAAGGGTTTTACACAGGGCTTCATTTTGATAGTTAGTCAAAAGTTTCTTCTTCTTCGTCATCAATTGGATAGTCATCACCTTCATCGCAATCTTCAATATGGATATCATCTTCTTCATCGACATTTGCTTGTCCGCTAGACCTCAAAACAACATTTAACTCCTCTGTGTCAACATCAACAAGACTATCATCGAAAACATGAAAATTTGAATTTTCTTCCAATTCAATCGAAGAAGCAACTCGATATGGTTCAACCAACTCACTAACTTGAAAGACTTCATCTTGCACACTTGTGTCTTCGTTCTCATCCTGAACAATCTCGACGCGACCCCGGGGTTTCGTTTTTAAAACGGACAACCAATCCACTCATGATCGATCCTTTCTAAATGAAGGGGTGTATATGTAATAAACTTGTTGCATTGCTTTCCGAAAACAAAGACATCGTTTATGTTGCAGAGTCTAGCTTTTGAGTTGATTTTGACCAGACCATAGTGCGGATCAACTCTGATTCCTCTATCAGTCATGTCATAGCACTAGCATTTAAATAAAAACACTCTATTCTGCTCGTTATGATATTGCAGTTCGACGACCTCTTCTAATCTACCATAGTAGTCAACTTCTAACTCATTACTAGTGGATCCCTTAACACAAACACTGCTGTTGTATGTCTTTCTTCCTTGCCCGTATTCTTCAGTATGGAAAAAATATCCATTGACAAAATACCCGTTGTAGCACTTACATTTTCTTTCAGGCCCCAGGCTTAGTGAAGACAATGACTTAGGTGCACTCCTTCCCATTTGATAAACCTTATATGTAATGTACATCAATAAACAGAAAATGAACGAGAATCTTGTAATGACATGCATACGTAGAGTAATTTTGCAGGTTAGAATGAGTTTGTGATAGTGCTTACATGTGTTCTGAACCACGTGGCAAATTGTTCATCTTGTAATTGAAAGATCTAGGATTCGATCAGCTATGAGTTATTGGAGAGCAAATATTGTCCATGTTGCCTACAAGTGATAATTAGTGTATGATATTACAATATATAATCAATACTATATTACTAATAAAGTTTAATTAGTATTACACATATATAAACTTACTGAATAAAAGGTCTCAGCTCATCACTGTTAAATAGAACATAGTTGTATGCTTGTTTGAACTCTATTTTCGACAAATATCTTCCCCTTACGGTATTTTTAGGTGTGGGTCATCCAATATTGGAAAATATTGACAAGTTCCCACTGGAAGGCACTTCACCGCCATCATCGTGTCGTGGAACGCGATTGATTCTCATTATCAGATGAGGTTCAAAATAGTACGAGTTAAATGTTGAGATCTCCTCAACAATATAGGCCTCACATATCGAAGCCTCAACATGCGTCTTGTTCTTAACCTTTTTCTTGAGATTAAACAAGTACCTGCATTGAATAAATCAAGTATTTACAATTAAGAAAAACATAGAAAATACTTTTATATATGAATTACATTGCAACTTTAATATCTAACTGTTTGAATGGGTACATCCATCTATATTGGACCGGTCCTCCAGCTTTTACCTCGAATGGTAGATGTATAGGGAGATGCTCCATTGAGTCAAAAAATGATGGAGGGAATATCATCTCAAGTTTGCATAGTGTCTCGATGATATTCGTTTAAAGCCTCTCAATGTGCTCAACATTCAACTTGGTGGAGCATATATCTCCGAAGAAATGACTGATCTCCGTGAGTACATCCTATATTCCCTTTGGCAACAAATCACAAAAAGCTAATGGGATGAGTGTTTGCATAAACACGTGGCAGTCATGACTCTTCATTCCATACAATTTGCAGTCCTCTATATTAACCAGCCTTGATATGTTCGATGCATGCCCATCCGGAAAACGCAGACTCTTAAGCCATTTGTAGACTAGCAGTTGTGCGTTTTTCTCTAACACGAAGCTTGCTATTGGTTTTGCGACCCTTGACTCATCATAAACCAACTCTATATTTTTACGGTTACAGTATAAAGCTATATCCAATCTAGCCTTGATGTTGTCCTTTGTCTTCCCCTTCACATCCATAACGGTGTTGAAAATATTCTCAAACATGTTCTTTTCGATGTGCATGATGTCAAGGTTATGGCGGAGCAGATTGGTCTTCCAATAAGGAAGCTCCCAAAAGATACTTCACTTTACCCAATTATGGGTCAAACCAAAACCAGGAAACTTTTGCTTACCTGATTGAAGGCCAAACATAATGTCACCATACTTTGATACAACACCATGCAATTCTTCACTAGAAAGACGCGGGGATGCAACATCTTTTTCAACTCTGCCAACAAAAAAATCTTTTCTGTTCTTTCTATACCTGTGATTAAGTGGCAAGAAGCGACGATGACAATCAAAAAAAGAAGTTTTACCTCCGTTTGCTAGCGTGAATGCCTTGTTGTTTTCCATGCAGTATGGACATGCGAGTTTCCCATGCGTGCTCCAACCAGAAAGCATTTCATAAGTTGGAAAATCATTGATAGTCCACATCAAAGCCGCCCTCATAAGAAAATTTTGTTTCCTCGATATATCATAAGTTAGAGCTCCGGAGGACCACAACTGCGCCAACTCATCAATCAACGGTCGAAGACAAACATCTATATTCCGCCCCGGGCTGCTTGGACCGGGTATGACAGTAGATAAAAACATGAACTCCTGGCTCATACACATTCCCGGTGGCAAGTTATAAACTGTGAGTATGACCGACCAACAAGAATAAGGAGCAACAAATGACGCAAATGGGTTGAATCCGTCTGTACACAACCCAAGAAGCACATTCCTTGATTCAGCTGAAAAGTGAGGATGAACACTGTTAAAGCGTTTCCACGCTTCGCTGTCAGAAGGATGCATCATCACTCCATCAACTGCATCATGGGCTTGGTGCCATGTCATGTGCTCAACAGTCCTTGGTGACATGAATAACCTCTACAGTCTAGATGTGATCGGGAAGTATCTAAGTTTTTTACATGCCACTAGAGTCTTTCCTCTGCCAGTTCTAGGTTTGTAACGGGAATGCCCCATGTCATGCACTCGGTCATCTCAGCATTTTCAAGGTAGTATAACATGCAGAAGTTAGGGCACATGTTAATTTCCTGGTATCCTAAACCGAGGGGTTTCATCATGGACTTCGCAGCATAGAAGTTCTCTTTCAGCCTGTTCCCTTCAGGTAAAATGCTTCTCGCCCATTCAATAATCTTGTCATACCCGGCCTCACTCAACCCGTGATCTGACTTGATGGTGAACACTTGTGCTACGACCGATAATTTACTGTGGTTCATGCAGCCATCCCATAATGGTTCGTCAAAATCTTTTAACAAATCAAAAAACCTAGTTGCATCTGCATTAGGTTCTTCTTCTACGATTGGACATTGACTGACATTATCTTGATTCATTCTCATTGCATCCATAACCATATTTCTGTAAGGATTAGTGTTGTCATTTGCCGCTTCATGCACGTTGCTAGCACTAGAAGTAGACCCAACCACCGTTTCTCCCATTCTCCTCCTACTAACAAATACTTCTCCATGTGCATACCAACAATGGTAATTCTCCATAAACCCTTTGTATAGAAGATGCATCATTACAACATCTGGATGCAGATATTTTTTATTTTGACACTTTCTGCATGGACACTTAATACCGCCTCCAGTAAAATTTCTAGGAATAGATGTTGCGAAATTAATAAAACCCGAAACCCCGTTACAATAATCAATCCTCCGCAATCCTTGGGGTGAATCTCGATACATCCATGAACGATCATCCATGACTTATATCGAACCTCTATAAAATTATGATGACATCATGTATTAATTAACTAAGTTAGGTAAATAAACTTGCAAAAATATTACTTTACCTCGAGATTATCCAACAAACCAATCACAACTTCTCATAAATATTAAATATTCATTATCATTTATCAACGTCCATACAAATTAATATATATAAATTCATGAAAATTACCACTCTGCAATACCATTGATAAAACTTTAAACGGATCCATTAAGCAAGCTATTAATTATTTCAAAACAGCACATGTAATTCAGTAATTCCATAAAGTTTGAACAATTTACAAATAAATACAATCTTACAAAATCTAAAACAAACCATAACAAGTATAGAATTATACATTCATATACTACAAATTTGTTCGAGAAATAACAATAAAACATGTACATCTACTAACAAAATACATATACTAAAAAAACAATAAAATTGACATATAATTAAATGTTAAAATTTAAAAAAGATAGAATTACTTACAAAAATTGATAAAATCCGTCGATAAATCGGAACACGGATGTTGTGACCATAAAATCTCAAGAAATATAACTTGTTGTGCTAAGATGAGGGAGATTTTTGTTTGGGGGGAGGGGGACTGGTTGTTTGCAGATGGGGAGAGTTGGGATTAGGAATAAGAAATATTTCAAGAAATATTTCTGTCGGTAATTTGAGGTCGAAATTACCAACGGAAACTTTTCCATCGGTAAATCCGTTGCTATTGAGCGAATTTTTAGTAGTGTTATGAGTTTTTTGTATTTTAATCAAATTTTAATAGATAATCATAAACTACTTAAGATATATTTTTTTTATTTTTAAGAAATAGTATTTGGTGAGGTCGCTAACTGATTTAGTGTTTTGCTGGTGTTAATTACATAAGCAATTGAAAAGCGAAACCCCCCGCAGCGGCAGTTGTTTTGAATAAGCCAAGCTTCCCCGTCGGCAAC
>Ga0325403_1001725_pt1 | contig 18597 bp, 18 predicted proteins | sample PopdelMetagenome_19_FD_205665 | JGI IMG/M metagenome (GOLD analysis project Ga0325403, IMG submission 205665) | Populus deltoides microbial communities from Bellville, Georgia, United States - Xylem-PdKOR-R4 | ecosystem: Host-associated > Plants > Phyllosphere > Stem > Wood/Secondary xylem...
TATAGACAAAAAAAACCCTCGTCCTTAACACTTTCTCCCAAGGTCCAACCTGAAGAGCACGCATTCACAAACAGAAGGGCAAAGAAAAACCTTCCTCTTCCGGGTTAACCAAACTTAAACCCGAAAAAGGCACAAAAATGAAATGAAAATAATAATAAAAATAGAAAAAAAAAAATCGAACAAACACATCACTCTCTCTTCTCGCAACACGAACAAACAGAGAGAGAGAGAGAGAGGAGCGAAGCCAAGTGTGTAACGTCTATATAGAAAAAAAAAAAATAAATCAATTCTCTCAAATCTAGATCAAACCCTAAAAAAATTCAACCTAAATCCATTTCTCTCATTTCTTCATAATCAGATCCAATTATCGATTGGCGTTTTTGTAGTTATACAGGAGTGAATTATGGCGTCTATTAAGTCTGTAAATAGATCGGCGTCGGTGGCGTTAGCCCCGGACTCGCCCTACATGGCGGCGGGGACGATGGCGGGGGCAGTGGATCTGTCCTTTAGTTCGTCTGCGAATCTTGAGATCTTTAAGCTTGATTTCCAATCGGAGGATCATGATCTCCCTGTTGTTGGTGAGTGTCAGAGTTCTGAAAGATTTAATCGTCTCGCTTGGGGTAGGAATGGATCCGGCTCTGATGCTTATGGTCTTGGACTTATTGCTGGTGGTCTTGTTGATGGCAACATCGATATTTGGAATCCTTTGTCCCTGATAAGGTATTTTTTGAATTTTGTTTTATGTATTATCTATTTTGAATTTATCCGGCTCCTGATGACGACTCGGCCGCGGTTTACTGCCACCACTGATTGAGATTAGTTTGTTAATTAGGATGAATTGTCAGTGAAATTGGGAGTGAAGGGGAGGATTTCGGAAGTATAGTGAGATCTGATACTAATTTGGCGGTTTCGTTAGTTTTGTTTGTGCATGGATTGGTTTTGCGTTGAATGGGATTTGAATTGAACAGAATTGTCTTGATCAGAGTTGTTTCTTACGAGTTGGGAATATAGGGAGAGATGGGAATTTGGTAAGATTGTGTTCAGATTTAAAACAGTAAAACTGGTATATCAGGGAATGCTCAGCTTGATTTAAATTGAGTTTTGTTTGTAATTTTATAGGAGGGAATGTAGAAGTTTATGTGGTCTGTAGGAAATTTTTATTCTCATGAACTTTATATTTATATTTGTTTTCCGTGCAATTAATTGTTTTCAAATTAAATTTCAGATGAAACCTAATTTTGATTTGAGTGTAGTAGTACTTCTTGGCAGTGCATTTCATTTGGTTGTTGGAATGGCTGTTTAGATAGTGATTGTATCTCATTTTGAGCTGGCATTGATAAGAATTTATTATTTTAAAATTTTGTTACGAGAGCTTTTCACCTTTCTTTTCTGTTTTGGTTTTTATTTTCGTGCCTTGATCTTTTGGTTGTTTTTAACTGTGCTTTGAAGTTTGAGTTCTCTGCGAAGTTGGAAATGTATAAAAGTAGAGGATTGGTATTTAATATGGGTAATGAGTTACCGGACAGGTGATGGTTTGGCTGGAACCAGTTGAAATTATACTTTGCATTGACGTGGATAGATTTCTTTGGTGGATTTTGAAGTTCCCTATTTTCTTGCATTTAAGAAATATAATTCTGCTCTGCATGTAATTTTTCTCAAAAAAATTAATCTTTTATGTTAAAGATGTTATGGAAATCTACACTGTAAATCTTGTCTAAATTCCTTTTCTTTTGTTCGATGAAGCCCTTATTTTGTATTTTATTTTTTGTTCCCAGTTCTGAGCCAAGTGAAAGTGCTCTTGTTAGTCATCTTTCACGACACAAAGGACCTGTAAGTTTATTCTTTTATAAATAATTTTTTTTTTCTGGCACTCTTATGGTTTAGATGTTTGATGGCTGGATTTTATGGCTGTCACTTTTCCTCCCTGTTTCAGGTTCGTGGCCTTGAATTTAACTCTATCAATCCTAACTTACTTGCATCTGGTGCTGATGATGGTGAAATCTGCATATGGGATTTGGCTGCACCTGCAGAACCTTCACATTTTCCACCTCTCAAAGTATGCTACATTTGACACTTAACCATTTTAAAGTTTCTTTGCGCTTGTACTTTGTCTTTTATATGCCATGTTCCCTCAATTGAACTCTTACTGATGAAGAAGAATTTATTATAAAGTGCTCTTTATTGCTAGATGTACATGTAAAGAGGTGTTTGGGATCGTTTTTGCTCCCTTTCTTTTTTTTCTGAGACTCGTTTCATGTATCCATTAATCTTTGCTTGCTACCCAGCAGCTCCAGCTGATGCCTACTTCCTTTTAAGTCTTTCCTTACAAGTAATTTAGGAGACCCATTGCAATCCATGATACTTCTCCAGTGTGGTTGTCTATGTGCAACATTGGAGTTATGCAATCTTATTGTAATGAGCAAGGACTGGTGTTTAGGTTGAGATTTTGTATTTTCTTATTTATGTGCTTTGGAAAACAATGGAACACTTGGTTCAGGCTGTGTGTTTGGCTTTGATATGAGATCCTCAGAAGCTTGCTGAAATATCTTGATTTGAGACAGAAAAGATGACTGTTTGTTGGTTGTTAGATTATTAGAGGGGGCAGAGTGGCAGGAAAATCTGTTAATAAGTCCATGATACCCCTGAAAAGTCACAGGTCCTAATCAATTTGGTTACAAAGTGGGTCAAGGAGATATTTTTTATTCTCATTGTTATGAAGATTTGATTGGATTGAACATGGTGTTGTTGGGGTTTTAATCCCTCGCTTTTAGGAGCTTTCTGTAAGGTAAAAGGGATGAGATTGGAGGTGTATGATGTTTGTTAATTACTTCAATAAATCCTGAAACAAAATCTAGGGGAATTGGTGTATAATATTGTTGCCCGTGTTTGGAAATTAACCTTACAATTTCCTACATCTCACATTGCTGGAATGTTTGTTCAATTATGTACCTTCTTAAGTGTCTATTCTTCACCACCAAACCAACTATAAGGAACCTGTATGCCCAAGAAGGGAAGTAATGACTGCTCAACACTTAGTCTTCATTCTTCTTCTTTTCTATATAGTGTTTGAATCAAACAAATTTTTTAGAAAAAATGATGTAGAAGATTTTTAATGTTTTATCATTACCTTGAAGTAAAGATAACACGCACCGATATAATTTTCCTAATCAGAAAATCCAAATTTAACAAGTAAAAGCTTCAAAATGTTTGGATAAGGACTGAAACCATGCGACAACAGGTTTGTTTGTGCTGAAAAAATCCAATTATTTGTTTCTTTATGCCTGCTTACCTAGAAGTACATAATAACATGGCTAATATAATTTTCCCAACCAGAAAATCTAAATTCAACAATCAAAAGCTGCTAAATGATTGTATTAGGATTGAGATGAAGTATAACAAGGATTACTGTACCTAAATGCCTCCATAGCCCAAAACAATCTTAAATTATCAAAGTTCCAGTCTTTGATGGTAAATTTTCGTATTGATAAATTGTAATGATGCTGTAATCTCATAATCTTTGCAACCCCCCCCCCTCCGCCCCCTCCAAAAAAAAAAAAAAAAGTGCTCTTCCTTCGTCTGGCATTGTTGCCTTCCGAGTTTTGCATGCATTGTAGCATAACTACAATTAAGCTCCTGTCATAAGCTCTGAAGGAAGCTTCTGAATAGAAATCTCTTTTCGTGAATGTCTCTCTTTTAGCTTGAGAGTTGTCCATGGTATTTTGATATATATTTGGACTTGATTATGCGCTGCCTCTGGTTGGAATCTCACATGAGGATGTTGAGATAATGGTGTTTAACCCTTTGGAAGATGCAAACTGGTCATTCTGCAAATAGCAGCATGACTTTATTGGCCAAGTCTTTTCTTTCTCAGGATATGCTCCACTGACTTGGCTAATAGATAGGGTGTCACCATTTAGTATGGTAGGGTGGTTTTGGAAGGAAGAGGGAAAACCTGGCAAGTTTGATATCATCTGTTAGGCCCAAAGTGTGTCATTCCTTGCATTTTCTTGTAGTTTCATGCCCGCATTTATAATAGGAGTTAGATTTTGAGGCTGGCAAGAATTTGATTTCATCCCTTATCAAAGAAAGCTTGTGCTTCTGTATTTTTGAACTTCCTTAAATTTTAAATTGATTTTAGTTGTTGCTGGAAGCCTTATTCTTTATAGTGTTTTCTCGGACTAGTAGCAGTAGGGTTTCAACTTAAAGAACGCCTGTCTACCTCCTTTTCTCTCCCTTTCCTGCTCTCTTATTGGTACCTACTGATTCTTTCTCTGTTTTTTGTGCTGTGTCTGGTGGGATCTTTATGTAGGGTACTGGTTCTGCTGCCCAAGGAGAAATTTCTTATGTTTCTTGGAATTGCAGAGTTCAACATATATTAGCATCCACTTCTTCCAATGGAATAACTGGTGAGATAGCAAAATGGCCTCACTTACCATTGATCACATAGTTATTTTCCTTTAGTGTGGAAGGCTGACTATTTCATTCATTTGCAGTGGTTTGGGACCTAAAGAAGCAGAAACCAGCGATTTCGTAAGTTTCTGCTTTCTATTCCTTCTCCATACCATCTTTTAAATCTTTATCCTTCTAAACTGATTTTAGACCTCTACTTAAACAGTTTTGGAGATTCAATTAGAAGGCGATGCTCTGTTTTGCAGTGGCATCCTGATGTTGCCACTCAGCTTGTTGTGGCATCAGACGAAGATAGCTCTCCTTCTCTGCGGGTAATGTCTTCACTATTGCTAGTGTTTTTCTTTCAAGTATTAATATCCATTGAGTTTCCTAATTCATAATGCCTTTTGCTTGCAGCTTTGGGATATGCGAAATGTACTTGAACCTGTGAAGGAGTTTGTGGGACACACAAAAGGTACGACATAATATGATATTTCAAACTCTTTTTTCTTATGTTATGAGGAGAGAGAAAAATAGATAGAAAAAAAGAAGACAAACATAAACATAGTGTGGCTATGTTTGTGTTTTATTGTCTTTTTGAGAGGGAACACCATAAAGAATCCAGAAATACTATCATATCCCACAAAGCTGCTTTTAGAGGATAGTTTTTGAAGATGCATCAGCTATGCTTGACCCAAATACTCCAAAACTCCAAACCATAGCTGACAAAGCACCCCTCCTTAAGACTCTAGAATCCTTTTCCTCCCAAAACCTACAAAATGATTGGGAAGAAATTCGTAACTTACCTGGATCTTGTTTCTGCATAATTTTTAATTTGCAGATGTTTTACGGATTTCTATATAACTCATAGCAGTTTCAGATTCTCTTTTTGTTTCATTCTCCTTTGTTTGTGTGGTATAAAATCAAGAAGGCTCACTTGAAACAATTGTCTTTAACTTCTCTGATTTCGTGATCCTTTGTAATATTGGAGGCTGAAAGGATATGCTGTGTTACAAAAATCATCTCTGACCTAGAAAATGCAAATGTTTTATTTTTCTCATGTATGTGCGCACCAATCAGGGTTGCATTTTATGTGATATTTAATTAAATATCTTCATCCTCAATGGTCCTTCCTTTCTTATCCTGGCAGTATTCCATGGGCCGATTCTTACACTGAGGCTCAATAATTCTGTTCTTTTAAAACCTTTAGTGACAATTTGCGGCTTAGTATTTTTTATGACTCATCTCTTGTTACACCAGGTGTAATTGGAATGTCATGGTGTCCCAATGACAGCTCATATTTGCTTACCTGCGCTAAAGATAACCGAACAATCTGCTGGAACACAGTAACTGGAGAGGTAATTGAACAGTTGTTTTTCTGCCTTTTTTCTTTTTAAGAATAAAAATTTGATTTATCACATAAACTCAGCAGGAAATTGCTGCTACAAAACTCGTACAACTGCAGCAGTATAAGTTTAGTCGTATAAGTTTCTTTTTGGTAGCTATGAGATTATTTTAATTTGAATATTTTATCCTTTTTTTTTCCTTGCAAGCTCTCACTTGCCTATGCTTTTCTTAAACTTGGTTGATGCTTATTTTTTAATTTTGGAGTAGATTGCCTGTGAATTACCGGCTGGCACCAACTGGAACTTTGATGTTCACTGGTATCCCAAGATGCCCGGAGTTATATCAGCATCTTCTTTTGATGGAAAGATTGGCATTTACAACATTGAGGTAAGCATGTATGTCATTCTGCTACCAAATTTCTTGTCTTCTTGCGGGCCAGCACGTAGCAAGTAAGGGAAGGGAAACATGCACTCATGATAAAATTATGTCGCATCTCAAGAAAAAAAGAAGATAAAAAAAGAAATGATACACTGGGTTGAAACTTTATAGTGTTGGCTTGGAAGAGTAGGTTGTATAATGGAATGCTTAATTGGAAATTAAAAAAGTCTATAGAAATGCGATATGGTTTCTTTGTCATTTTAAAAATAAATTTCATTTCCATTATAGAGGTCTTTGGTTTTGGATCTTTCTCTGCAGGGTTGCAGTCGATATATTGCTGGGGAGAGCGATTTTGGAAGAGGTAATGTAGTTTATTAGACAAGAGGTGGTGTCAAATTTGTCATCTGTTTTCTGTGTAATTTATTATAATCATACCATAAACTTTAGCAGTTGATCTGGAGCAATTTAATTTGCTTTTGCGAAATAATAACACGCCCATGAATCCTGGCTGGGATGTGTTGTTTGAGCCTGATGGCCTACACCACCAACTTCTTCCTTCTATATTAAATTTTTAAATTTTTCTATTTGGTCATTTACCACCATAAAATAATGTCTTGGTATCAAGCCAGGCATGGTTTTAGGTTTGTCGTTTAATTCCAAGGTTGGACAAAACTTTGACTGAGCTAAGCTAGTTTAAGTGGTGCTATTGTTTGTGTTTAGCTTAAGATGTCCTACTTGATATATCAACATTAAAAGATGATTAAGATTACTTTGCATCTTCAATTTTTTTTCTTTGAGATTGAAATAGTATACAAGTGATTATCTAATGAAAGAGTGGGATAGAGTATCATTTTAGTGTCCCCTGCAAGCATGTTAGGGTTTCGGGACTTTGAAAGTTGAGCATTTCATATATGGTCCTTTTTTATTTTTACTATTTTGTGTTTCTTTTATGCTTTGAAGCCTGTATACTCTATTTTGAGTTTCATTTCAGAATATCTATTTTACTATCTTTCTTATACAGGAAAATTAAGAGCTCCAAAATGGTATAAGCGTCCAGTTGGGGTTTCTTTTGGCTTTGGAGGAAAGCTAGTATCGTTTCGCCCTAGGTCATCTGCTGTTGGTGCTTCCGAGGTAGCTTTTCTGGGTGAAGTTGTTCTTTCTCATGTATTGTCAACTTGTCCTTTGTACTTACTCTTTTCAGTGTCTCTCAGGTTTTTTTGCATAACTTAGTTACAGAAGACAGTTTGGTGAGTCGGTCATCTGAATTTGAAAGTGCCATACAAAATGGGGAGAAGCCATTGTTGAAGGCTTTATGTGATAAAAAATCTCAAGAGTCTGAGTATGCATCTGTATATTAAGCAATCCTTTTCTTTTCAGGACAAGAAAAAGAGTCAATTACTCTTTTTTTTCCTTAAAATAAATTGACTAACTGTTTTTCCTGTCTGGTCATCATCCTGGCAGGTCAGAGGACGATCGAGAAACTTGGGGTTTCTTGAAGGTTATGTTTGAAGAAGATGGAACCGCAAGAACTAGGATGCTCTCCCACCTTGGTTTTAGCGTACCAGTTGAAGAAAAAGATGCTATTCTGGAGGACGATCTCACCCGGGAAATAAATGCCATTCGGCTTGATGATACGCCAGCTGATGACATGGGATATGAGAATAATCAAGAGGCCACCATATTCTCTGCTGATGACGGGGAAGACTTTTTTAACAACCTTCCAAGTCCCAAAGCTAATACTTCTATGGTACCTTCTGGTGATAATGTTGGTCTTGAGAAATCTGCTCCTAGTGCAGAAGAAATATCACAAGAAACAGAGACACCCGAGGAGAGTGCAGACCCATCGTTTGATGATAGTATACAGCGTGCCTTGGTTCTGGGAGACTACAAAGAGGCTGTTGCACAGTGCATAACAGCAAATAAAATGGCTGATGCTTTAGTTATTGCTCATGTTGGTGGCACTTCATTGTGGGAGAAGACACGTGACCAATATCTTAAAATGAGCTCTTCACCTTACTTGAAGGTAGCTTAACTTACATTTTTTTCCCTTTTATGTTTTTATTTTTTATTGCACCAAGGCCTTTAATGTATTTGCAAATACATGTATCTGTATTGCAATGTTGTATTCTTTCCCCTATTATCAATCGGTTAGAAGTTGTCACCTCACTGTCAACTGTTTTCATTTTCAGATTGTTGCTGCAATGGTGAACAATGATCTAATGACCCTTGTAAACTCCAGGTCACTCAAATACTGGAAAGAAACTCTTGCACTCCTTTGTACAGTAAGCTCCTCAAATCCTGAAGAAGTGAATATCATATATAAAAATTGATGGAATTCAGTAGTAAATTGTTTATGACTACTGCAAGATATCCTGTTGTTATTATCTAACTGTTGATTGATGATTATTTGTCTTTTGCTATTTCTGTTGGAATTAAATTTCTGTGCATGAAGTGGTGCCTGCTTGGACATTTATTTGCAGATAATAGTGGAGATATTCTTACACCTCAATTTTTATATTTGGACTGAACTGTTCGTTTTGATTATGAAATATTCGACCCTGCAATTCTTACACTTGAATTTTATGTGAGCTTGTGGTGAGGAGAGGTTGTCGCATGGAAATTTTTCTTAAAACAGATGTGCAAGACACTGTTTTTGCTCCATATTGATTTACTTTCATCATAAATAACAGTTCGCACCAAGTGAGGAATGGAGTATGCTATGCAATTCACTTGCTTCAAAATTAATGGCTGCTGGTAATACATTGGCGGCGACTCTTTGTTATATCTGTGCGGGCAATATTGACAAAACAGTTGAAATTTGGTCAAGGCGTCTAACAGTCGAGAGTGAAGGGAAATCTTACATTGATCTTCTTCAGGTCAGCTTGCAGTGAAGTAGAAATTCAATAGTATTTTATGTTTGTCATTGTGGAAGTTTGATTTATATTCTTTGTTTGGCTAGGATTTGATGGAGAAGACTATTGTACTTGCTCTGGCAAGTGGCCAAAAGCAATTTAGTGCCTCTTTGTGCAAGCTTGTTGAGAAGTATGCTGAAATTTTAGCCAGTCAGGGCCTTTTAACAACAGCGCTGGAGTACTTGAAACTTTTAGGGTCTGATGAATTGTCTCCTGAACTTACAATCTTAAGAGACCGTATTGCTCTCTCCACAGAAACTGGTACGTCATTTGTTGATTGAAAATTCTTACGCAGAATTATAAAACTTCACAGTTTTCAATCCTTAATCGTAGTTTATCACTCAAGTTCCAGACATTATGATGTTGAGAGATCATCCATTATTTTATATTCCAACAACAGTTACATTAATATGGGATATTATCTAGATCATGGCCATTGAAAACACAATCTCAATATTCCAAATCTACGAGTACTATTTTTTGTTGGTTTAAAGTTTTTAATATGAGTATATAAACTGAGCCAAACAAAATAAAGGAAATGGGAAAACAAAGGGAGCAAAATTTTTGTCAATGATATATATAAATACTTTTACTAAGTGGTATAACTTGCGATGTTGCAATCTCATTCCCTTTAACCTCTATCAATCGTAGTGGGAAATTTAGGTTTAAATACATAGTATGGAGACCTGGCAATAGAAATACTTGATTGTAGTTGCTGCCTGCTATGTTAGCGCTATCATTCAGCTCGCCGCTTTTCTTTTCAGCCTTGTCCATACGATTTGGTGCAGGGTTTCCTTTACACCTGGTGCAGCTCATTCTTAGTGAACTGACAAAACAAATGGATTGTGTGAAAACTTCTTTTTGCTTGATCTGGTGTGTTCAAAGTTGAGTCAGGTGTTTTTCTGGTGTTTGAGTCATGTTCAGGTCATATAATGACATCTTTTAATAACTCTGGTGTATTGTGGTAAAGGAAATGTTTCTTAGTTGAAACAAGAAAGAGCTCGTCTATACTGTGGTTAAAGTAGGCCCTCCAATTGAATCCAGCACTAACACAATCCAGCATAACTTCTCCTATAGCCTCATGACCCTGACATTATTGCATTATCAGTGCTGTCTTCAAACTGGGTATCAGATTAAGAAATTGATTTCTGATGCAGAAAAAGAAGCAAAGGCTCCAGCTTTTGAGAACAGCCAACAGCAAGTTGGATCAGTTTATGATGCCCAACAGTCTGGTTTTGGTGTGGCTGATGCCTCTCATTCTTATTATCAGGTGGACTTTCTGGCTTTTCATTCCTCATGTTTTTTTTGTTTGTTTTAATTGCTGTTTCTAGAGAATGTGACGTGTTGCTCACATGACTGACCACTTTATGCTTGTTTATTTTTTAGGGAGCAGTAGCTCAACAAATGCATCAGAGTGTTCCTGGCAGTCCATACAGTGAAAATTATCAGCAACCTATTGCCTCTTCATATGGAAGAGGATATGGTGCTCCTACTCCCTATCAGCCTGCACCACAGCCCTTAGCATATCAGCCTGCACCACAGCCCCAAATGTTCGTTCCAACTTCTGCTCCTCAGGCACCTCAGGTATTCTGTTTTCTTTATCTTGATTTTGTTTGATGTAAAAGATAACTTATCACATAGTTCACCTGCATGTTCAGACGTATTTGAGTGCATATACATATGATTTATTTCCTGACTTGGTCATGTTCAGACGTATTTGAGTGCATATACATATGATTTATTTCCTGACTTGGTCATGTTCAGACGTATTTGAGTGCATATACATATGATTTATTTCCTGACTTGGTGATATCCTTTATGTACCAAGACATTCAAACTGTAGTTTTTCTGGAAGAGATTGTTTGCATATAGATGCGTTGATTGAAGCTTGAATTATGTTCTCTTTGTTCTTTGGGATAGATAACGACAATTGTGTCAATAGTTAGTGCTACTTGTTACTACCACTCATCACTTCACCTTTGTTCTTACAGCCAAGTTTTGCTCCACCTGCACCTCATGCTGGTACTCAACAAGCCACCAGGACTTTCGTTCCAGCAAATGTTCCCAGTCTAAGAAATGCACAACAGTATCAGCAACCCACATTGGGTTCTCAGTTATATCCAGTCTGTGTTTTTACTGTTGATTGCAAATCTGGTGTTAATGTTTCTGAGTGATACACTAAAAAATTTGCTTGCTTGTTTCAGGGAACTGCTACTTCTGCTTATAATCCTGTACAACCCCCAACTGGTTCTCAAGGACCTATTACATCTCAGGTGGGTGCAATTCCTGGCCACGGAATTCCACAAGTTGCTGCTCCTGGCCCAACACCAATGGGATTTAGGCCTGTACATGCAGGGGTTGCTCAAAGACCTGGAATTGGTTTGATGCAGCCGCCTAGTCCTACTCAGTCTGCACCAGTCCAACCAGCTGTGGCTCCTGCTGCTCCACCACCAACTGTGCAAACAGTCGATACATCAAATGTGCCTGGTAATTGCCAAAACAAATTGCACTTTTGCTAAAATAGATCTACTTTGGTTATCGACTTTAATCTACTAATAGTTTTAGAAAACTTCTGGTTGCACTAGGGCTGTCTATCTTATATAATTTGAGGTTATCTTTGTGTAGCTGTAAGGCCGTGAAATAATAATTGTCATGTATTAGCAAACATTTAGGCTGCAGGTCCTCACTGATGGGCAGTTCTAGCAATCAATTGTCATGGATGTTGTAGCATGTAGAGATGGTTTGAGACTAGAAATCATGCATGACTAAAATGAGTGAAAATGATTGCTATCAGAGCATTTGAAATTTAAATGTTGGCTTAGGCTGGATCAATAATCTGCTGGAATCCCAACCAGTTTGGTTTCTAACATTTGATGATAACAGAGGTTATATGCTTTGTTTGTATACTACAATGATTTCTATGATGTGTGACTGACTGACAAATTTATTTCAATAACGTGTTTCAGCTCACCATAAACCAGTCATTGTAACATTGACAAGACTGTTTAACGAGACATCAGAAGCTTTGGGTGGTGCCCGTGCAAATCCAGCCAGGAGGCGTGAAATTGAAGATAATTCAAGGAAAATAGGTGCCTTGTTTGCCAAACTCAACAGTGGGGATATATCAAAAAATGCTTCTGATAAGCTTGTTCAGCTATGCCAGGCATTGGACAGAAATGATTTTAGCTCAGCTCTACAAATCCAGGCATGTGTTACTTGAGGGCTCTTTATGTTTTGACACTTTTTATATGTGCTGGTAACCTGAAGTGAGTTTCAAGCACCATAACTCTTTCTGTTCATGTGCTCGGAACAGGTGCTTCTTACCACAAGTGAGTGGGACGAATGTAACTTCTGGCTGGCAACGCTCAAAAGAATGATCAAGGCAAGGCAGGGTGCTGGTGTGAGATCAAGTTAAAACACAATTCAAAACTATATGATCTTTACTTGGCATTTCTCTTTTGACATGTGCTGGAGCTCATTTAGCTGGCTGTCTTCTTCAATGTACACAAAAGCTACTTCTCTAGACAGAACTGTAGGGTTTTGGATTTTTGCCCCACATCGTTGTTACAAGATCTCAACACTCAACATTAATGCTTTTTCTACCATGAGTCAGTGAGGATAGTTCTCAGGACATTAATGATATTGCTTCTATTTTTTTCTTTCTTCTTTTTAATCTCTCGACATTTGTCTGTAGTATTGGGAAATAGAGTTTTGGTTTTTTGTCCACCAATGTTATTACAACTTACATTTCTGGTTGAAGTTCAGTAGTGGCATTAAGCATCTACTGCTGTCACCGTCAGTTGTATCTCTCCCTCATGACATTATCATTTGTTTGAGCAATGGAGCTTCCAATAACGTGATGAGTTTTGGAAATTTCATTCCTCTGCTTAAAACATTTTCCGGTGACACTAACGCTCCTGCTCCCCTTGCTTGTCCTCCAAGGCCAGGGCTCTGCACGGAGAGCCACGACATGCTCATAATCTGAGCACACAAATGAGATGCATGTTGGGAGTCGGGACTGATTTTTGTATCTGGTGGTCTTGCTGTTATTTCACTGGCCATGTATGCTTATTTGCAGAACTCGAAAACAAAAGAGACGTTGCATCTGCCATGGTTTCATGACATGTAGTTTGGGATAATGAAGATGTCTCTTCGGTTTGCTCTGCTTTGCCGAGTCCAAGAACAGTCTGTTTCAAAGAATTCTTTGTACCCCGAGGCCTTACTGAGTGTAATTTTAGAATTTCTACCTCTTCCAAGGAAGAGGCTGTTGTAACAGTAAGTCTCTCTCTCTGATTGTTGGGAAGCTCTTTGCAGAGCCTTTTCTTTCTTGGTATGTGCAAGGACACGATGTCAAAACGGCAAGTCACTTACGGAACCCACCGAATGGATGATGGGTTGCCACCTGCCAGCTTACCATGTATCCCCACCAACAAACGACGTGTCGTCAAAAGTTTACCTGTCAGCTAAACTTGTTGAGTTCAAGGTGTTCGGAATCTGTTTTCCATCAAGTTTAGGCAATAACTGAAAATAAAATAAAAGGTTTAAAATGAGGAAAATAAAAAAATTCAGAACTTTAAAATTACCCAGCCGAGAAATCCATCTCTCTCTCACACATAATATCCAAAAAAAAAAATATTTTAAACTTTTTATATAATTATTAAGTAGCCATTCAACAAATTTGATAAAACCAACATGAACGGTGAGGATGTGATGCATAACTTATCAAATTAAAATATTATAGATAAAAAAAATTATAAAATTAAACTATTGAATTAATAGCAATTCTTTATTTTTTTCTAACGAACAATTGTAGCCTCGCTCTATTTTACTAGTGATATTTTAAAAAAGAAAAAGAAAGAAAGAAAGAAAAGTAGTTTCCAATAATGAGTTCCATGGATGCATGCCTTTACCATTCATGTCTTTATATTTCATTTTGTATCTTAGATTTCACTTTTTAATATAAACTAAATCTTTTATCAAATTTTAAACCTTTAACTTAAAGTTTAAGTTTCGATAAAATTTTAAGATTTATTTTATATTATTTTTTAATAGAAAAAAAAAAAGAGTAAATTGATTTGTGTTTTAAAAATCAGGGATGACGTGGATTCAGCCAATAGTACAAGGTGAAAACCTAGACTATTCCTGAACCTTGAGGCAAATTGAAATTATCACTCTTTATTATTATTATTATTTTTATTATTATTAATCACCGTGAAGACAAGATTTGAAACTTCGAACCTAGTAATTGCATTGACTGGATGACTAGAAAAGGTAACTGAATTAATCAATAAAAAGCCAATAACGTACAGACAAAAGAAATGCCTCTCGAAGAAAACAAGAGCCTTTGACGTTTTCCTCGGCCTGGTAATAAGTAAAAACATCAGTGGTTCCTCCCCATCATGATCATACCCCTTTACCCTGCCATACTCGCAGCTCCCGTAATTATAATATATGCTTTGAAAACAAATAAAAACACAAAAATCTTCAGGTTTTGACTTGGATAATCAGTATCTTGCTCTTCGCAAAATCAAGTTTCAGAGAATCTTTACCTAAGGTAGGATTGCCAGCTAAAAAACTTGAACTGCCTAAGATTTTTAGTGGAGGAGAGATTTATTTAGTCTTGAACATGAAAGTTAGTCCAGTGGGACTTCAAGCATTTACAAAAAAAAAAACGCAATGATGAAAGTGTTCCATGTCAAAAATTGAAGGGAAAATAAATCATACTGATCCACTGGTGAGGAATAGGATCCAAGAAAATGGGGTTCCATCTTGTTAACAATAAAAGCATATAGTTTCAGCTTTAGTTGAAAGTCAAAGCAGTGGATGCATAACGCAACTGTCTTGGCATATGAAAAGAAGAGGCACATGCTATTGGTAATTACATGAGCTGTAAAGCCTTGAAATGTGGTGAGGAATATAAACCTTCCTGCTCACTGCTAACAGCTACGGACACCATCTCTCTGTCCTGGTTTTTGAAGCTTGAAACAAAACTTCTGGGCCACCTTCTTCTTGCGTGGATAACTCAACTGAACTGAGCTTCAATTGTTTGAACCAATAACATTTTTTTGTCTAACATGATATGTATCCATGTGAATGGACAACTTGGATTCTGTGCAGTCCTTGTCTGGTAAAACAAAAAACAGGTGTTGAGAATGAGACATCTGAAGAAAAATGTGACAGGTAATGCAATCTCACTTGGAGTTAAATCTCTCCCTCTCTCTGATTGAATTTAACGAAGCTGGTGTCGCTCTTTACCTGTTGCAGCATAATGTTTAGCCCTTAATGAACAAGTGATTAGCACAAGAACGTGAGGAAATATGTTTACGTGTATGATTACACATAGGAAAAAGACAACGCAGTTGTTTTAAATGAAGGAATGCCAATTAATTATCTTAGTAGGTCCATCTGTGATTAATATCAATCATGTCAGAGGAGTTCCTTCTTAGAGTAAACATAACATCTGTAAGCTTGCCAATCATTGAAACAATTAGCAACCGCTGTTTTATCAAGAATAATAATGCTTGAGTCCTTCACAATTCTTTATAATGAAAGAGGTGGTTTGAAGTTTCAACTGTTTATCCAAATCTCAAAATCAAACAAACTAAGTTTTTATTACAGAAAGGTATGGTTTTTTTAAGATTAACCGGATAAAATCCTGGTAACACTTTGGTTACCAACCTAGCCAATATCAATGCCCTACATGACAAATGTCTGTCTCAAGGTAGAAAGAAGTCTCTAGTGCTATACTGCTACTAGATTTTCCTAAGCGAGTTAATATGAAAGCAGAGTTTTTTTTTTTGGAAGTTGCGCTATGAGCAATCTCCATCACATTTGCAGGAATTTCAAAGCATAAGAGAGAATTTCATAGATAGCTTTAGAAATAAATGTCCACAAGAAATGTTTTTTCAATGCCTTTGTTGTCACAGAAATTCCAATTTGATGCAGTATATTTGTTTTGTCTTTGGAAATGAATATCTACGTGCAATTTTTTTAGCATGAAAAACTTGTATGTCGTTCTGCTACTGAAGAAGACATATCATAGACCACACAATTAACTATAGGATTGAACCTTGGCCCACAAGTTTTTGAGTTGAGTTTTCTTGAAACAACGCAATTTTCAAAAGAAACAGATCGTCAAGAGAAATTATCTTCAATGGAAAACAGAACAAGAGCCAAACTGCTTGCTGACAAAATAAGCTTTATTCACACTGATTTTGCTGAAGCCCGACAACTTGTACAAGTAAACATTATGAACCACCAACATTCCTTCATATGATAAGTACTCTTCATCTTTTAATTCTAAATTCCAGTAATGTCTCACCCTAATTCCAAAGATACTTTTTGTCTATAGAATACAGAAAATACAGGACCAAACTCTGGCTAATAAAAAAGCTACCAGAAATTTGGAGAAGTTAAAGATTCTAAGCAATCCGAACTGTTCTGAATCAACTTTAACTTATTTATTCAACAGAATTCTTGACAATACATCAGCTTGGCATAACAACGATGTAATAAATGGAAAGGATCAACAACCTATGCAAGGGACATGAGCAATGTGCCCTTGATCTAAATGTACGTGGAATTTAACAAGACGTAAACATTTGGATGAGCGTTGAAAAAAGATAATTGAGTGAAAACCACTAATCAATGAGCTACCAACAAATCTACAACAACGTAATTCTCAAGCAAGAGAAGCTTACAAGCCTGAGCTTCGCTCTACTGTCAAGCCAGTTCAAACAAATCTTTGCAGCATACTAGATGCCATAACAACCCTGGCCACTAAAACTTGAACGAGCAACTGCGTTATCCCTTGTTGGGAATAATTCTGAACCACCCCCAACTGATTGGTTTTTTCTAGCTTGAAAGAGACCTTTTCTTTTACCATGGGCATGAGATTGAGCTCTTCCTTCCATACCATATCGTGGACTAACAAATCTAGAACTAGAAAACCGATTTGCAGATTTCAAACTAGACTCGACCCCATCAGTCTCGGCATCTGTTCCAGCCATGAGTTCCATCAAATTGCTTCGAAACCCCAAATCTGAATACACTCGCCGTGTATCCATCGTTGATTTCCTGCCCATTTTACCATCTATTTCATTCAAATTCTCTTCTCCATCACCTTGTGGTCTGGAACCAAACCGTGTGTTTCTTAGTTCAACAGGACGCCCCATTGTCTCCACCATCATGCACGGATTGTTTAACCCATTCCATGAATGAAGCGGAACCAATTTACTCAATGTAGTTAACCAATCAACAACCTCCTTCATTGCAGGTCTCCGCTCCCGACAAGACCTCACACATTTAGAAGCAATCAAAGCCAGCTGCTTCCTAATCATAGGATCCTTAAGAGGGAAAGTTCTTGGATCATATATAGCAGCAAGTTTCCCCTTTTTAATTAGTGGAATTGCCCAATCTACAATAGAAGGCGGCGAATGCCCCACATCAATAGCCTTCCTTCCACTAATAATCTCCAAAAACAAAATCCCAAAACTAAACACATCAGTTTTAGTACTCAAATTATCCGGGGTAACATAGCATGGATCAAGATAGCCAATGGTTCCAGCAGGTGGGGTTGACTTAAGTCTATAATCATCATCAACACCACATCTAAGTGCTAAACCAAAATCACCCAATCTTGCATTGAAATTCCTATCAATCAAAACATTTGCAGACTTGATATCTCTATGGATTATGGGTGGGTTTTGTGAGTGCAATGTATCAATAGCATTAGCAATTTGCAAAGCCATCCTAATTCTTCTACCCCAATTGGGTGGTCTAGAATTTGAGTGAAGAATATCATAAAGAGTGCCATTACTCATAAACTCAACAACAAGCAATCTATCCTTGGTATCAGTAGCAAAGCCTAATAAGTTTACCAATCTTGGGCTGTGAATCTTGGACAAGATCTCGATCTCGTTATCGACTTCTTGGCCAATTTCAAAACCCTTTGACGGTTTCTTAACAGCAACATGTCGGCCACGTAAAACAGCCTTGTAGACACAGCCATGGCTGCCTTTGCCCAGCAGTTTCTGGTCAGAGAAACCATTGGTTGCTGCCTCAATATCACTGTAGTTAAACTCCTGGATCTTGATGGGTTTTTCTTGCTTGTTTTTAGAAGAAGAAGAAGAAGATGTTTGAGACGTTGGGGTAGTAGAGATTATGCCAATGGCCGAGTCTGCCTTGCAAGAAAGGTATCCCATCAGGAAAAATGTCGGTTTCTTCTTTTGGGAAATCAAGGTGAAAAACGAATTATCGATGCTCTTTATCGATTGAATAGGTATGAAAGAATGAATATTGCAAGAAGTGCAAGACTTTGATACTTGAAGATGATGAGGAGGAGGTTCTTGCAGAGGTAGTTTCTGTGTGGCAAACTGTGGTTTTAGCCTTTTAGGTGGCTGGATGATGGGATGGAGGTGTGGGTTGTGGGTACAGCAAGAAAGTCTTCTTTGGGTTCCTGGTCCCTTAGACAAGGTAGGGAGGAGAGCCCACTGGCTTGGAATCCCTAGGCTATTTTCATGCCTTAATTTTATGCATGCCTTTGCTACTTAATTAATTAACTAGCTGCTGC
>Ga0325403_1001730_pt1 | contig 18571 bp, 18 predicted proteins | sample PopdelMetagenome_19_FD_205665 | JGI IMG/M metagenome (GOLD analysis project Ga0325403, IMG submission 205665) | Populus deltoides microbial communities from Bellville, Georgia, United States - Xylem-PdKOR-R4 | ecosystem: Host-associated > Plants > Phyllosphere > Stem > Wood/Secondary xylem...
TCATGGAGCAGGCGATCGGCTTCAAGTCCGTCGAGGAGGCCACGGCCTGCCGCGACCACATCCTCGACCGCCTCGACGCCGCCGCGGTCATGACCGACCCGGCCGCCAAGAAGCGCGCCCTCACCTTCGTCTTCGTCGGCGGCGGCTACGCCGGCATCGAGGCGATGGCCGAGCTGGAGGACCTGGTCCGCGCCTCGGTGAAGAACCACTCCGGCATCTCCCAGGACGAGATCAACTTCGTGGTGGTCGAGGCCCTCGGCCGCATCCTCCCCGAGGTCGGCCCCGAGATGGGCCTGTGGTCGCTGGGGCAGCTGCGCGAGCGCGGCATCGACATCCGCCTCGACACCCAGCTGAAGTCGGTCGAGGGCGGCCACGCCGTGCTCTCCGACGGCACCGAGTTCGACACCGACACCGTCGTGTGGACCGCGGGCATCAAGTCGAACCCGGTGCTCGCCGCCACCGGCCTGCCGCTCGACAAGCTCGGCCGCCTGACCGTCCGCGCGGACCTCCGCGTCGCCGGTGACGACGGCGTGGTCGACGGCGCCTGGGGCGCCGGCGACGCGTGCGCCGTCCCCGACCTGACCAAGGAGCCGGGCCAGTTCTGCCCGCCGAACGCGCAGCACGCGGTCCGCGAGTCCAAGACCCTCGCCGCCAACATCGTCGCGACGCTGCGCGGCGAGGCGCTGACCGACTACCGCCACAAGTACATCGGCACCGTGGCCTCGTTCGGCATCGGCAAGGGCGTCGCCAACACCTACGGCCTCAAGGTCAAGGGCTTCCCGGCGTGGCTGATGCACCGCGGCTACCACCTGTACGCGATGCCGACCCTCGACCGCAAGGTGCGCATCGCCCTCGGCTGGGCCGCCTCCGGCATGGGTGTGACCCGCGACCTGGTGGCCATCGGCCGCCAGGCGCGCCCCCGCGAGGAGTTCGTGGCCGCCGGCGCCAAGCCGCCGGCGCCCCGCCCCGTGGGCGACCCGGCCCCCAGCAAGAGCTGAGGACCTGACGACGACGGCGGGGTCGGTGCGGCGAGCACCGGCCCCGCCGTCGTCTCCGCCCCCGTAGCCCAACCGGCAGAGGCAGGCGCCTTAAAAGCGCCTCAGTGCGGGTTCGAACCCCGCCGGGGGCACCGCCGCCGACCCGCACCCCTGGTCTTGTCAGGTGTTTCCCAGTGCGCCGGGACGACGCTCTCTTTACCGAGGCATTACTCTTGGGGAGACCCCGCGGCGCACCGCCGCGGTCAGCGTTCCCCGGAGGGCCTCGCATGGAGAGCAACAACCCGGCGCTGCGCAACGCGCCGCAGTTCAAGCGCGATGGGTACGCCGGCTTCGACGCCGCGCCCCGTGGCGGCGCGCCGACGGCCCCGCACGACCCCCGCTCGCTCGAGGACATGTACTCGGCGCCCTCGGCGACGACGTCCCACACCGGCCGGATGACCTACGACGACGTCGTGCTCCGCAGCGCGCTGACGCTCGGCACCGTCGTCGTCCTGGGTGCCTTCAACTACTTCTTCTTCAGCCCGCTCCTGATGATCGTCGGTGTGCTCGGCGGTCTGGTGCTGGGTCTGGTCAACTCGTTCAAGCGCGAGCCCAGCCCGGCGCTGATCCTCGCGTACGCCGCGCTGCAGGGCCTGTTCATCGGTGGCCTCAGCTTCATCATCGATGCCAACCTGCAGGCACGGGACCTCGGCTCGGTCAGCATCCAGGCCGTCATCGCCACCGTGGCGACCTTCGCCGTGATGCTGGTGCTGTACCGCAGCGGTGCTGTTCGCGCGACGCCGAAGTTCCGCCGGATCCTCATCGGCGCGGTGCTCGGCTACGCCGTCTTCTGCCTCATCAACTTCGTCTTCTCGCTGTTCGGTGCAGGCCTCGGCCTGTGGTCGGGCGGCCTCGGCCTCGCGGTCGGCGCCATCGGCGCGGTGCTGGCGTCGCTGTCCCTGGTGCTCGACTTCGACTTCATCGAGAACGGCGTCAAGAGCGGCATCCCCCAGCGCTACGCCTGGACCGCCGCGTTCGGCCTCACGGTCACGCTGGTCTGGCTGTACGTCGAGATGCTCCGCATCCTGTCGATCCTCCGCTCCATGGCGGGTGGCGACTGACCGGTCGGCCGACCGGCTGACAGCATGACGCGGTGACCTCACCGCGCGAACGGGCCGAGCGCGAGCTCGGGCGGGTCCTGACCCGCCTGGCGGCGCTCGGCCCGACTCGTCTGTCCAGGCCCGCCGACGGGGGTGGCCCGGCGCCGGCCGACGTCGTGCGCCCGGCGCTCCAGGAGCTCGCCGACGCCGCCGCCGCGCTCGAGGGGCGGGCCCCGCGCGCCGTGCCCGTCCTCGCCGAGCGGGCTCTGGGCGACCAGCTGGCCGTGCTGGGGCGCGACCTGCTCTCGGTGGGCGACGACGCCGCGCTGGAGCGGGCCGCCGCCCGCCTGGAGGACCTGCGCCGGTCCCTCTGAGGCACCCCCTCCGGACGGGGGCGGCCGCGCGGCCGGAGGGCGCGCCAGAGGTGGGAAGATTGGGTCGTGCAGTACGCCGAGAGCATCGTCGACCTGATCGGCGGCACCCCGCTGGTGAAGCTGAACCGCGTCACCGAGGGGATCGCCGCCACCGTGCTGGCGAAGGTCGAGTACCTGAACCCCGGCGGCTCGGTGAAGGACCGCATCGCCGAGCGCATGATCGAGGCCGCGGAGCGCTCCGGCCAGCTGCGGCCCGGCGGCACCATCGTGGAGCCCACCAGCGGCAACACCGGTGTCGGCCTGGCGCTGGTGGCGCAGCGCAAGGGCTACCGCTGCATCTTCGTGTGCCCCGACAAGGTCGGCGTGGAGAAGCGCGACGTGCTGCGCGCCTACGGCGCCGAGGTGGTCGTCACGCCGACCGCCGTGGCCCCCGACAGCCCGGAGAGCTACTACTCCGTCTCCGACCGGATCGCCGCGGAGACCCCGGGCGGGTGGAAGCCCGACCAGTACGCCAACCCCGAGGGCCCGGCCAGCCACTACGCCTCCACCGGCCCCGAGATCTGGAAGGACACCGACGGCCGGATCACCCACTTCGTGGCGGGCGTCGGCACCGGCGGCACCATCACCGGCACCGGGCGGTACCTGAAGGACGCCTCGGCGGACCGCGCCGACGACGACGGCGGCCGGGTGCACGTCGTGGGCGTCGACCCGGAGGGCTCGGTCTACTCCGGCGGCACCGGGCGCCCGTACCTCGTCGAGGGCGTCGGGGAGGACATCTGGCCCCCGGCGTACGACCCGTCCGTGCCCGACCAGATCGTCGCGGTCAGCGACGCCGAGGCCTTCGCGATGACGCGTCGCCTCGCCCGCGAGGAGGGCCTGCTGGTCGGCGGGTCCTGCGGCATGGCCGTGGTGGGCGCGCTGCGCGTCGCCGAGACGCTGCCCGCCGGCGCCGTCGTCGTCGTCCTGCTGCCCGACTCGGGCCGCGGGTACCTCGGCAAGATCTTCAACGACGCGTGGATGCGCTCGTACGGCTTCGACGTCGACGCGCCCGGCACCGCCGCCGTGGGCGGAGCGACGGCGGGTGACGTGCTCGAGGGCAAGTCCGGACGCCTGCCCGACCTCGTGCACACGCACCCCACCGAGACCGTGCACGACGCCATCGAGATCCTGCGCGAGTACCAGGTCTCCCAGATGCCCGTCGTCGGCGCAGAGCCCCCGGTCATGGCCGGTGAGGTGGCGGGCTCGGTCACCGAGGAGGGTCTGCTGGAGGCCGTCTTCTCGGGGTCGGCGTCGCTGTCCGACGCCGTCAGCAAGCACATGGCGGCGCCGCTGCCGCTGGTCGGGGCGGGCACGCCCATCGCCGACCTGCGTGAGACCCTCCGCAGCGCCCGCGCGGTGCTCGTGGCGGTCGAGGGCAAGCCCGCCGGCGTGGTCACCCGCGCCGACCTGCTCGCGTTCCTCGCCAGCCGCCGCTGACACCCGCACGCGGCGGTGCCGTCGCACCCCGCCGTCAGACGAGGTGGCGGCGGGGTGCGGCGGGGGAGCGCCCCGCACTGGCCCCGCTGGCCTCCACCAGCAGCTCGACGGCGCGCTCGAGGTCGGCGACCGGCGCGGTGAAGGGCAGGCGGAGCCGGTCGTCGAAGGCGTGACCGGCGCCGAAGCGCGAACCGGTGGCCAGGCGCAGCCCCAGCGGCTCCGCGGCGTCGACCAGCACCGACGAGGAGGTCCCCGACGGCAGCCGGCACCACAGCGACTGCCCGCCCGGCGGCACCGGGACCTCCCAGTCGGGCAGGCGGCGCGCCAGGGCCGCGACCAGGGCGTCGCGCTGCGCCCGCAGCTGCACGCGGCGGCGGGCGGCGATGCCGTCGTAGCCGTCGAGCAGCGCGCCGGCGGCGAGCTGGTCGACCAGGGAGAACGACCCGTGGTCGCGGGAGGCCGCGGCCGCGGCCCTGGCGACGACGTCGGGCTCGGCGCGCAGCCAGCCGACGCGCACGCCCGCCCAGACGGCCTTGCTGATGGACCCGGCGCTGAGCACCGTCCCCGGACGACCGTGGGCGGCCAGCGGCGCCAGGGGCTCCTGGCCGTCGAGCGCGAGGTCGACCAGCGCCTCGTCGGCGACCACGGACACCTCCTGCTGCTGCATGGAGACGACCAGCGCGCGCCGGTCGCCCTCGGTGAGGGTGGCGCCGGTGGGGTTGGAGAAGTCGGGGACCACGTACAGCGCACGGGCGGAGGTCTGGCGCGCGGCCCGGTGCACAGCGGTGACGAAGCCGTCGCTGGAGCCGAGGTCGCGGGGCACCGGCACGAGGCGGGCCCGCAGCTCGCGGGCGACGTCGAGCGCGTTCGGCCACACCGGGTGCTCCACCACGAGCCGGTCGCCGGCTCCGAGGGCGGCGCGCAGGGCCGCGCTGACCGCGCCTCCCGCGCCGCACGTGATGAGCACCTGCTCGGGGGTGGTGGGGAGGCCGCGCGCGGTGTAGCGGTCGGCGACCCGGGCGCGCAGGTCTCCGAGGCCGAGCGGGGTGTAGCCGTGGCCGCCGAGGTGGCGCGGCAGCTCGGCGATCGCCTGCTGGTAGGCCTCGGCGACCTCGGGCGGCCCGGGCGGGGCCGCGTAGGACAGGTCGAGCACGCCCTCGCGGGCCCCGCCGGGCACCCACGCGGCGACGACGCCGCTGGTGGCGGGCAGCTGCGTCCAGGTGCCCGAGCCCTGTCGGGCGTCGGCCCAGCCGGCCTCGCGCAGCCGGCCGTAGGCGGCCGACACGGTGACCCGGCTGGTGCCCAGGGCCGCCGCCAGCTCGCGCTCGGCGGGCAGGCGGACCCCGACGCCGAGGCGCCCGTCGCTGACCAGGCCCTGGATGCCGGTGGCCAGGCTGGCGTACATCGGGGGGTGCAGCGTGCCGCGGCCGATCAGCTCGGCGAGGCGCTCGGCGGAGGTGGCGGTGGGCACCAGGCCACTGTCCCACGATTGGCCTGGTCCCGGAAGGGGGCGGAGGGGTGTGGCGGGGCGGCCAGGAGCCGGGATGATCTCGAACGGCGCAGTTCAGGCCACCTTTTGCTGATTGGACTGGTGCCGTAGGGCCAATCAGGGTCGATGATGGATCCATGACGATCCTCCTGGTGCTGCTGACCCTCTCCCTGCTGGCCCTCGGCGCGGTGTACGCCGTCGTCCGGGTGATCGACGCTGACGGCTACGGCCGCCGTCCGGCCCCGCGCAGCCACGACGGCTGGGGTGTCGCCCTGCCCTCCGTGCCCCCGACCTCGATCTACCGCTGACCCCCACCGGCGGCCCGCAGGCCGCCGCTGCTCGACCGCGCTGAAGGCCCTGCACCCCCTGAGGTGCGGGGCCTCCTGCGTCTGACGAGGCGGGTGGCGCGCTCAGGGGGCGTCGGCCACCAGGACGGCGTCCACCTGGGTGCGGCGCCCGCCGTCGTCCCACCGGACCGGGCGCTCCACCTCCGCCGCCAGGCGCACCACCAGGCCGGCGGCCCGGGCGCCGTCGTGCAGGGCAGCCACGTCGTGCAGCAGCCGCGGATCGCCGGGACCCCCGACACCGCGCACGGCGTTCGCGTGCGCGTGGCCGACCACGACGAGGCGGCCGCCCGGTCCGAGCCACCCGGCGGTGCGCTCCACCAGGCGCGGCAGCGCCACGAAGGCCACGACGACGAGGCCCACCGGTGCGGGCGGCTCCCACGTGCGGGCGTCGGCCACCTCCCAGCGGCAGCGCGCTGCGACGCCCCGGCCGTCGGCCGCCAGCGCCGCCACCTCGAGGCCCCCGGGGGAGGAGTCGACCCCCGTCACGTCCCAGCCGCGGGCCGCCAGCCAGCGCGCGTGCCGGCCGGTGCCGCAGGCCAGGTCGACGGCGCCGCCCGCGCCGGGCACCAGAGGCAGGCACGCCGAGCGGACCGAGGGGTCCACGTCGTCGTGGGCCCCCCGGTCGCGGTGCTTCGCGTCCCACCATGCGACGTCGTGTCCCGGCTGCCCAGCGCTCACCCCTCCAGGGTGCACCGGAGGCCCGCGATCGCGATGATCACGGGCCTCCTGGGGGCGGTGCCGGGGTCAGGCGCCGACGACGCCCACCGGGCAGCTCACGCCCGTGCCGCCCAGGCCGCAGTAGCCGTTGGGCACCTTGTGCAGGTACTGCTGGTGGTAGTCCTCGGCCAGGTAGTACGGGCCGGCGTCCTGCGCCGACCGCAGCTCGGTGGCGACGGGGCCGTACCCGGCGGCGCGCAGCTGCGGCTCGAAGGCGGCCTTCGTGCGCTCGACGGCCTCGCGCTGCTCCTCGGTGGTCCAGTAGACCGCCGAGCGGTACGTGGTGCCGACGTCGTTGCCCTGGCGGTTCACCTGCGAGGGGTCGTGGCCCTCCCAGAAGACCTTGAGCAGCGCCTCGGCGGAGGTCTGCGCCGGGTCGTACGCCACCATCACGGCCTCGGTGTGGCCGGTGCGGCTCGTCACCGTCTCCTCGTACCAGGGGTGGGGCGTGAAGCCGCCCGTGTAGCCCACGGACGTGGTGACCACCCCGGGCTGGCGCCAGAACGTGCGCTCGGCGCCCCAGAAGCAGCCCATCGCCAGGTAGATGACCTGGGTGCCCTCGGGCCACGGGCCCTCCAGGGGGGTGCCGAGCACGGCGTGGTGCGTCGGCACCGGGTAGGGGCGGGTGTCGCGGCCGGGGAGGGCCTCCTCGGCGGTCACCATGCGGGTCTTCATCGAGCTGCCGAACAGGGCCACGGGTGTTCCTCCAGGCGTCGGGGTCGCGTCGCGTCTGCTGGTGACAACGCCCCGTCGCGCGCGATCCATCCCGCCGGGTGCAGGTCGGCGGGGGGCGCAGCGCGCCGGGCCGTAGCCTCGGGGCGTGAGCGAGCAGCACGACTGGTCCAGCAGCGGTTTCTCCACCCGCGCCATCCACGCCGGGTCCGACCCCGACCCCCGCACGGGCGCCGTCATCCCCGCCATCAACGTCTCCACGACGTACAAGCAGGACGGCGTCGGCGGCCTGCGCTCGGGGTACGAGTACTCCCGCTCCGCCAACCCCACCCGCGACGCGCTGCAGGAGTGCCTCGCAGCGCTCGAGGGCGGTGGCTCCGCCCACGCCTTCGCCTCCGGCCTGGCCGCCGAGGACACCCTGCTGCGCACCGTGCTGGTCCCGGGCGACCACGTCGTCGTGCCCGACGACGCCTACGGCGGCACCTACCGCCTGATCGCCCGCGTGCTGGGCCGGTGGGGCGTCGACCACACCCCCGTCGACATCTCCGACGCCGGCGCCGTCGCCGCAGCCGTGCGGCCCGGCCGCACCAAGCTGGTGTGGGCCGAGACGCCCACCAACCCGCTGCTGACCGTCGGCGACATCAGCGCGCTCGCGGAGGTCGCGCACGACGCCGGCGCGCTGCTCGCCGTCGACAACACCTTCGCCACGCCGTACCTCCAGCAGCCGCTGGCGCTCGGCGCCGACGTCGTCGTGCACTCCACGACCAAGTACGCCGGCGGTCACTCCGACGTCGTCGGGGGCGCGCTCGTGGTGCGCGCCGGCGCCGACGAGCTCTCCGAGCGGATCGGGTTCCACCAGAACTCGATGGGCGCCGTCGCCGGCCCGTTCGACGCGTGGCTGGTGCTGCGCGGCCTGAAGACCCTCGCCGTCCGCATGGACCGGCACTGCGACTCCGCCGAGGCCGTCGTCGCGTTCCTCGCCGACCACCCCGCGGTCGCGCAGGTGCTGCACCCCTCGCTGCCCGACCACCCCGGCCACGAGGTCGCCGCGCGCCAGATGCGCCGCGGCGGCGGCATGGTCAGCTTCCGGGTCGGCTCGCGCGACAAGGCCCTGGCGGCGTGCGAGCGCACCCGGGTCTTCACGCTCGCCGAGTCGCTCGGCGGCGTGGAGTCGCTCGTCGAGCACCCGGCCGCGATGACGCACGCCTCGGTGGCGGGGTCGGCGCTGGAGGTCCCGGACGACCTGGTGCGCCTCTCGGTGGGCCTGGAGGACGTCGACGACCTGATCGGCGACCTCGACCGCGCGCTCGCCTGATCGCCCCGCCACACTGGCGGGCGTGCCCGCGCCCCAGAGCAGACTCACCCGCCCGCCCCGCCAGGTGAGGGAGGCGGCCGACGCCGTCTCCTTCCCGGTGCGGGTGGCTGCCGCCTGGGCGTGGCGCATCGCCGTCGTCGCGCTCGTCCTCTACGGCCTGGGGCGGGTGCTGGCGTTCTTCTCCGAGCTGACGATCTCGCTGTTCGTCGCGCTCCTGTTCGTGGCCCTGCTGGTGCCCTTCGTCGACTTCCTGGACCGGCACCGGGTGCCCCGCGTGCTGGCGACGCTGATCAGCCTGCTGCTGGGCATCGCCCTCATCGTCGGGCTGTTCACGCTGGTGGTGGCCCAGATCGCCACGGGCTTCGACGACCTCGCGCAGTCGGCGTCCGACGGCATCACCACGCTGCAGACCTGGCTGGTGGACGGGCCGCTCAACCTGTCGAACAGCCAGATCAACGACTACATCACCCAGGCGCGCTCCGCGCTGCAGTCCAACAGCCAGTCGCTCATCAACGGGGCCGTCGCGGTGGGGGGCACCGCCGCGACGCTGCTCACCGGCAGCTTCCTGGTGCTGTTCTTCACGATCTTCCTCACCTGGGACGGCCGCCGGGTGTGGTCGTGGGTCGTGCGCCTGCTGCCCGCGTCGGCGGAGTCGCCGGTGGACGCGGCCATGCACCGCGGCTGGGTGACGCTGACCTCGTACGTGCGGGCGACGATCGTCGTCGCGGCCGTCGACGCCATCGGCATCGGCATCGGCGCCGCCGTGCTCCAGATCCCCCTGGCGGTGCCGCTGGCGGTGCTGGTCTTCCTCGGCGCCTTCGTGCCGATCGTCGGTGCCGTCGTGACCGGTGCCGTGGCGGTGCTCGTCGGCCTGGTCGCCCAGGGCCCCGTGACCGCGCTGATCATGCTCGGCGTCGTCCTGGCGGTCCAGCAGCTGGAGAGCCACGTGCTGCAGCCGATCCTCCTCGGCAAGGCCGTCGCCGTGCACCCGCTCGCCGTCTTCGTGGCCATCACCGCCGGTGCCACGCTGGCCGGCATCCCCGGCGTGCTGTTCGCGGTGCCGGTGATCGCCGTGGCCAACACCGTCATCTCCTACCTCGTGCGCGGCGACGCGGCCCTGCCGAAGGGCCTGGTGCAGCACTTCGAGGAGAAGGACGACGGCGACGCCGACGACCTCACCTCCGACGGCGAGCGGCGCGCCGACGACGAGGCCGGCGCCCTCCGGGCCCGCGAGGAGGGCTCCGGGCCCCCCGCGGGTCCCCTGGGCGCGCGGTCCTGAGCCGCCCGTGAGCGCAGCCGGCCCGGCGGAGGGCCCGGCCGGGGGCTCGCCCGGGGTGGCGCACGTCGGGCCCGACGACGTCCTCGCCGCCCGGCCCCTGCTCGACGGCGTGGCCCGCCGCACGCCCGTGGTGCGGAGCCGGGCGCTGTCCGACCTGGTCGGTGGCCCCGTCCACCTCAAGCTGGAGAACCTCCAGCGGGGTGGCTCCTTCAAGGTCCGCGGTGCCCACGTGCGCGCCGCCCGCCTCACCGCGGCCGAGCGCTCGCGCGGCCTGGTCGCCGCCAGCGCCGGCAACCACGCGCAGGGGGTGGCCGTCGCCGCCCGCGCGCTGGGGGCGCCCGCCACGGTGTTCATGCCCGTCGGGGTGTCCCTGCCCAAGCTGGAGGCCACCGAGCGCTACGGCGCACGGGTCGAGCTGGTGGGCGGCACCGTCGACGAGGCCCTCCTCGCGGCCCGGGAGCACGCGGACTCCACCGGCGGGGTGCTCGTGCACCCCTTCGACCACCCCGACGTCGTCGCCGGCCAGGGCAGCGTCGGGCTGGAGCTGCTCGAGCAGGTCCCCGACCTGCGCACCGTGCTGGTCTGCCTCGGCGGCGGAGGCCTGCTGGCCGGGGTGGCGGCCGGCCTGTCCGGCACCGCCCCGCACGTGCGGGTGGTGGGCGTGCAGGCGGCCAGGGCCGCGGCCTGGCCCGCCTCGCTGGCCGCGGGGCACCCGGTGGCGCTGGAGCGGATGTCGACCATGGCCGACGGGATCGCCGTCGCCAGGCCCGGCGACGTGCCCTTCGGCGTCGTCTCCCGCCTGCTGGCACCCGACGACGTCGTCACCGTCAGCGAGGAGGACGTCTCCCGGGCGCTGCTGCTGCTGCTGGAGCGCGCCAAGCTGGTGGTCGAGCCGGGCGGTGCCGCCGGGGTGGCCGCGCTCCTCGCGCACCCGGAGGCCTTCGAGCCCCCCGTCGGCGTGGTGGTCTCCGGGGGCAACGTCGACCCGCTGCTGCTGATGCGGGTCATCCGCCACGGGCTGGCGGCGGCGGAGCGGTTCCTCACCCTGCGGGTGCGCCGCCTGCCCGACCGGCCCGGGGCCCTCGTGGCGCTGCTCGCCGTGGTGGCCGCCGAGGGGGCCGACGTCCTCGACATCGGCCACCAGCGCACCTCGGGGCGCGCCGCCGTCGACGAGGCCGAGGTCGACCTGCGGCTGCAGACCCGCGGCCCGGCGCACGCCCGCGCCGTCGTCGCCGCCCTGCGCGCCGCCGGGCACGACGTGCTGGTGGGCTGACCGGGTCGTCCCGGAGCGGCGGCGCCCCGGCTGTCGGTGCCCGGGCATACGTTCCACCCGTGGCAGACGCGGTGAGGGCCAGGGGGCTGGTCAAGACCTACGGCAGGGTCGGACGCGGCGGCGGGGTGACGACGGCGCTCGACGGCGTCGACCTCGACGTCCCGGAGGGCACGGTGCTGGGCCTGCTGGGGCCCAACGGCGCCGGCAAGACCACCACGGTGAGGATCCTCACCACGCTGCTGGTGCCCGACGCGGGGGAGGCCGAGGTGGCCGGCGTCGACGTGCTGCGCGACCCGCAGGAGGTGCGCCGCCGCATCGGCGTCTCCGGCCAGTACGCCGCCGTCGACGAGTACCTGACGGGGTTCGAGAACCTGCGGATGGTGGGCAAGCTCTACCACCAGGGCTCGCGCCGGGCCTCGGAGCGGGCGCGCGAGCTGCTGGAGCTGTTCAGCCTCTCCGACGCCGCTGACCGCCCGGTCAAGGGCTACTCCGGCGGCATGCGCCGCCGCCTCGACCTCGCCGGGGCGCTCGTCAACGACCCGCCCGTCCTCTTCCTCGACGAGCCGACGACGGGCCTCGACCCGCGCAGCCGCGCCGACATGTGGGAGCTGCTGCAGGGCATGGTCCGCGGCGGCACCACCGTGGTGCTGACCACGCAGTACCTGGAGGAGGCCGACCTCCTCGCCGACGACATCATCGTCATCGACCACGGCCGCGCGATCGCCCGCGGCACCTCCGACCAGCTGAAGGCGCAGGTCGGGGGTGAGCGCGTCGAGCTGGTGGTCGGCGACCCCGCCCACCTCGACGAGGTCCGCTCGCTGCTCGCGGGCGTCGCCGTGGGAGAGGTCGAGGTCGAGCCCCACACCCGGCGCCTCACCGCTCCCGTCGAGGGCGGGGCCGCCGTGCTGGTGCGGCTGCTCGCGCAGCTGGAGGAGCGGGGCGTCCACCTGTCCGACGCCGGGACGCGCCGCCCGACCATGGACGACGTCTTCCTCACCCTCACCGGCAAGCGGACCGACGAGCCCACGGGCACCAGCGACGAGAAGAGCGAGGTGACGGCATGAGCGCCTGGACGTCGGCCCTGGGAGACGGCGCGACCATCGCGCAGCGCAACCTCATCAAGGTCAAGCGGGTCCCCGACCTGCTGGTGGGCACGCTGATCTCACCGATCATGTTCATCCTGCTGTTCGTCTACGTCTTCGGCAGCGCCATCCCGGTGCCGGAGGGGACCAGCTACGCCGACTTCCTCGTGCCCGGGATCTTCGCGCAGACCGTGATCTTCGGGGCCACGGTCACCGGCAGCGGGCTCGCCGACGACATGCAGAAGGGCATCATCGACAGGTTCCGCTCGCTGCCCATCTCGCCGTCGGCGGTCCTCGTCGGGCGCACGACCTCCGACATCGTCACCAACGTCATGGTCGTGGTCATCATGACCGCGACGGGCCTCGCCGTCGGCTGGCGGATCCGGACGAGCGTCCTCGAGGCGCTGGGCGGGTTCCTGGTGCTGCTGGTCTTCGCCTACGCGCTGTCGTGGGTGATGGCCCTGTTCGGGCTGCTGGTGCGCAGCCCGGAGGTCTTCAACAACGTGAGCTTCATCGTGATCTTCCCGATCACGTTCATCGCCAACACCTTCGTCCCGCAGGAGGGGTTCCCCGCGGTGCTGCGCTTCATCGCGGACTGGAACCCGGTGTCAGCCGTGGCCCAGGCGGCCCGGGACCTCTTCGGCAACACCTCGCTGTCCGACGGCTCGTCGGCGTGGTCGCTGCAGCACCCCGTGCTCTACACGCTGATCTGGTCGGTGGTGCTGGTGGCGGTGTTCCTGCCGCTGGCCACCCGGCAGTTCAAGCGGTCCGCCGCCCGGTGACCGGCCGCTGACGCGCGAGGGGCGCCCCACCCGGTCCAGGTGGGGCGCCCCTCGGCGCCAGCGGGGACGTCAGCCGACGTAGGCCTCGACGTCGTCGACGACGACGGAGAGCTCCTTGCCGTTGGGCGCGGTGTAGCTGGCGGTGTCGCCCTTCTTCTTGCCCAGGAGAGCGGCGCCGATGGGCGACCTCTCGCTGTAGACGTCGATGTCCGTGGTGCCGGCGGCCTCGCGGCTGCCCACCAGGAAGCGCATCTTCATGCTGCCGTTGACGGTCGCGGAGACCACGGTGCCCGGGGCGACGACGCCGGGTGCGGCGGTCGGGGCGGCACCGACCTGGGCCTCGCGGAGCAGCTGCTCGAGCTGCCGGATGCGGGCCTCCATCTTGCCCTGCTCGTCCTTGGCGGCGTGGTAGCCGCCGTTCTCCTTGAGGTCGCCCTCCTGGCGGGCGGCGTCGATGCGCTGGGTGATCTCCTGGCGGCCGGGACCGGTCAGGTGGGCGAGCTCGGCCTGGAGGCGGTCGTGCGCCTCCTGCGTCAGCCAGGTGGTGGGCGTGCTGGTCTCGGACACGGTGCCTCCTCGGGGGTGCGGCGCGGCTCTGGGGACGACTGCGCGGTCGAGCACGCGTCAGCTCTGACCGGGTCGAGCGCGGGAAACGTCCAGGTTATCAGCGAACGGCCGCGCGTCCGTCGTCCGCAAGGCCGGGCCGAGGCCCTCAGGAGGCGGGCGCGCAGCCCTTGACGACGCCGGTGGTGGCCCGCTGCTGCGTGAGGACGGTGACGGTCTGCACGCTGGTGGCGCCGTCGTCGGCGCCGACGGGCACCTGCTGGACCCCGACCCGCGCCGACGTCGAGCTGAGCGCCTCGACGGTGCAGACGACCTCCTGGTCGGCCCGCTTGGCGACGCTGAAGACCACGACGACCTTCGAGTCGTCGACGACGTCGAAGCTCTGCTCCTGGGCGTCGATGCGGCCCGTGGCCAGCCCGAGCCCGGCCCACACCGCCCACGCGGACAGCGCCACCGCGAGCGCGACGACGACCGCGAGCCGCAGGCGCCGGCGCAGCGGGCCGGGGTCGCCGTAGCGGTCGGCCGGGCGGACGGGGGCGCTGGCCACGGTGGAGGTGCTCCAGACGGTCGGTGCTCTGCTGGCGGCCGGGCGGCCGGTCGCAGGGGTGCGCGATGATTGTCCCTCACCCCGCACCTCCGGAGGGCACCCCTGTGAGCAACAGCATCCAGCGCAGCGACTCCCCGGGCGCCGCGAGCGCGCCCGGTGGCGAGCCGCTGCGCCTGATGGCCGTGCACGCCCACCCCGACGACGAGTCGAGCAAGGGCGCCGCGACCTGCGCGCGGTACGTCAGCGAGGGCGTCGAGGTCCTGGTCGTCAGCTGCACCGGGGGCGAGCGCGGCTCGATCCTCAACCCCAGGCTGGCCGAGGACCCGCGCGTGCTGCGAGACATCACGCAGGTCCGTCGTGACGAGATGGCCGCTGCGGCCGCGGCCCTGGGCGTGCAGCACCAGTGGCTGGGCTTCGTCGACTCGGGCCTGCCCGAGGGCGACCCGCTGCCGCCGCTGCCCGAGGGCTGCTTCGCCCTGGAGCCGCTGCACGTGCCGGTCGAGGCGCTGGTGCGCGTCGTCCGGAGCTTCCGCCCGCACGTCATGACGACGTACGACGAGAACGGGGGCTACCCGCACCCCGACCACATCATGTGCCACCGGGTGTCGGTCGGGGCCTTCGAGGCCGCGGGCGACCCGGACGCGTTCCCCGCCGAGGGCGAGCCCTGGCAGCCGCTGAAGCTGTACTACAACACGATGTCGCGGGGCCGGATCTCCGCGCTGCACGAGCACCTCCTGCGCGAGCGCGGGGAGTCTCCCTACACGGAGTGGATGAAGCGGTGGGAGGAGCGCGAGGAGCGCCCCGTCACCACGCGGGTGCCCGTCGCCGAGTTCTTCGAGCAGCGCGACGCCGCCCTGCTGGCCCACGCCACCCAGATCGACCCCGACGGCTTCTGGTTCGCCGCGGGTCGCGAGCTGGAGGCGCAGCTGTGGCCCACGGAGGACTTCGAGCTGGCCCGCAGCCTGGTCGGCCCGGTGCGGCCCGACGAGGTGGAGGACGACCTGTTCGCCGGGGTGCGCGAGCACCTCGCCGGGGGCAGCCCCACCGCCGGCTCCGCCGGACGCGTCGCATGAGCACCCAGTGAGCGTCCTCGCCACCGCGCTGCTGGCGGCCACCCCGTCCGCGACGCCCAGCCCCTCGCTGAGCCCGGGGGAGCTGCCGCGCGGTCTCGACCCCACCGACGTGACCCCCGGTGTGGCGGGGTTCCTGGCGACGGCCTTCGTGGTCGTCATCTCGATCTTCCTGATCGTCAACCTCGTGAGCCGCATGCGGCGCATGCGGCACCGGGCGATGCTGCTGGAGGCGCGCGAGGCCGCGGAGCGCGACGGCTCCGCCGGGCCCGAGCTCGGGGACGACCCGCGGCGCGGCGCCGGTGCTCTGCCGGAGGGGCACGAGGTGGTCCCGGGCGAGGTGCGCGAGGTGCCAGAGCGGGACGATCCGGGCACGCGCGGAACCCGCGCCACCTAGAGTGACGGCCGTCGGCGACGAGCCGGCGGCCGTCAGCGCAGTCCCCGGAGGTGACGTGGAAGCACGGGCGTGGCGCCTGGCCGGAGGTTCAGCGGTCGCGCTGCTCGTGCTGGTGGCCCTGGTCTCCTGGCGCGCCGACTCCCTGGACGGGGGGTGGCTGCTCGCGCTGCGGCTGACCGGGCTGCTCGCCGTGGCCGGTCTGCTCGGCGCCGTGGTGCTCGGGTCCCTCGCGGCGCTGCGCCCGCCCACCGCCCCGTCGGTGGTGGTCAGCGTCCCCACCGCGGGAGCACCCCGCGCGACGCCCCAGCCCGGTCGTCGAGCCCTCGTGCCGCTCACGGCGGTGCTGCTGCTGGCCGTGCTCTCCGCGGCCCCGGTGCTCGCGGTGCTCGTGCTGGCCACCGCGCCCGACGACGACGCCGCCCTCGCCACCGGCGACCCGGCCTCGCAGGGCGGGGAGGCCGCGGTGACGCCGTCGACGGCTCCGGCGACCCAGCAGCCGAGCGGGGCGCCGCCGTCCGCGCCCTCGACCCAGCAGTCGAGCGAGCAGTCGAGCGAGCAGTCGAGCGAGCCGCCGGACGAGCAGCCCGGGACCGCCGCCACCCCGCCGCCGTCGCCCGCGCAGCTGCCCAGCGACGCCGCGGCCCAGGCCGTCTGCGAGCAGGTGGTCGTCAGCGGTGACAGCCTCTGGTCGGTCGCCGCCGACCAGCTCGGCGAGGGGGCCACCGACGCCGACGTCGACGCCCGCTGGCGGGCCCTGTACGAGCGCAACGCCGACGCCGTCGGCCCCGACCCCGACCTGGTGCGCCCCGGCCTGGTGCTGCGCACCTGCTCCTGACGCCACCCGGCGACGTCGCGGCTGGAAGGGCGGTCGCGGCGGGGAGACCCGGAGGGGCGGGCCGGGCGAACCACCCACGGCCGCGGGTCCCAGCGCCCACGATGGAGGGGTGCGCACGCGTTCCCCGCTCCCGCTCCGCCCCGGCCGACGGCGGCTGAGGGCCGCTCCGGCGCTGACGACCGCCGCGCTGCTGGCGGTGCTGGCGCTGTCGGGCTGCAGCGGTGGTCCGGCGGAGGAGGCCGAGCCGGCCCCCCTGTCGACCGCGGTGGACGCCGGCGCCTCCGCGTCCGCCGACCCGAGCGCCGACCCGAGCGCCGGCCCGACGGAGCAGGTGGTCACGACGATGACGACCTTCAGCTCACCGACCGGGAACATCTCCTGCTACCTGGCTCCGGTCGAGGGCAGCGGTCCGTACGCGCGGTGCGACATCGCGGAGAAGACCTGGGAGGCCGACCCCCCGGAAGCCGGCTGCGCCGGTGACTGGGGAGGGACCGCCGGCGCGCGTGGGAGCGTCGGGGTGGGTGACGACGAGGCCGCCGTCCTGTGCGCGACCGACACCGTCGCCTCCGAGGGCGCACAGGTGCTGCAGTACGGCAGCTCGATCCGCATGGACGACCTCACCTGCGTCTCGGCGGACACCGGCATGGCGTGCGACAACAGCAGGACGGGCAGGGGCTTCACCGTCTCGAAGGCCAGGTACGTCCTCCGCTGAGCCACCGGTCGCCGGCCCGCGCTGCGCCTGGCAGCCTGGTCGCGCGTGGCCGACCGCCTGGCGGGCTCGCTGAGCCCCCACCTCCTCCAGCACGCCGCCGACCCCGTCGACTGGCACCCCTGGGGCGAGGAGGCCTTCGAGCTCGCGAGGCACCGCGACGTCCCGGTGCTGCTGTCGGTCGGGTACGCCGCTTCGCACTGGTGCCGCGCCATGGGGCGGGAGTCGTTCTCCGACCCGCGGGTCGGGGCCGCGGTCGACGCCGGCTTCGTGGCGGTGCTGGTCGACCGGGAGGAGCGCCCCGACGTCGCCGCGGCGCACCTGGCGGCTGCCGCCGCCCTCACCGGGCAGGCGGGCTGGCCGCTCACGGTGTTCCTCACCCCCGATGGCGACCCGTTCCACGCCGGCACCTACTACCCCGCCGAGCCCGCGCCCGGTGCGCCCTCCTTCCTGCAGGTGCTCCGGGCGGTGAGCACCGCCTGGAGCTCGCGGCGCGCCGAGGTGGCGGCCGCGGCCGAGCACGTCGCGAGGGCGCTGGCCGCCCGCCGCCCCCCGGTGGCGGGGATGGCCGGTCCGCGCGACCTCGAGTCGGCGGTCGCGCAGCTCGCTGAGCTGGAGGACGTCGAGCACGGCGGGTTCCGGGCGCCCGGGGGTGCGCTGCGGCCGCCGCACGCGCTGGTGTGCGAGTTCCTGCTGCGCCACGCCGTCGCTCCCGGGACCAGCGCCTCGGCCCGCAGCAGCTCCCAGACCGCCCTCGGCCTGGCCGAGCGGACCCTGGCGGCGCTGGGTGCCTCCGCCGTCGTCGACCCGGTGGGCGGGGGCACGGCCCGAGGGGCCCTGGACGCCGCCGGGACCGTCCCGCACCCCGAGGAGGTCCTGGTCGACGCCGCCGTCGTCGCCCGGGCGCAGCTCCACCGGTGGCAGCTGACGGGCGCGCCGGCCGCGCGCCGCGCCGCTGTCGACGGCTGCGACTGGCTCCTGCGCGCCCTGCGCACCCCCGAGGGGGGCTTCGGCGCCGGTCTCGACGGGGAGGAGGCCGAGCGCCGCTGGAGCGCCCCGCAGCTGGCCGCCGTCCTGGGCGACGACGACGGCGCGTGGGCCGCGGAGCTGCTGGGCGCCACCGGCGAGGAGCCCCGTGCCCCGCGCCTGGTGCGCGACCCCTGGTCCGACCCGCGCGACGCCGAGCGCTGGAGCTCCCTGCGCGCGCGTCTGCGGGCAGCGGCGGCCCTGCGCCCGCAGCCGGTCCGCGACGACGCCGTGGTCACCGCGGCCAACGGCCTGGCGGTGGCGGCGCTCGCGGAGGTGGGGGCCGCCTGCGGCCGGCCCGACCTCGTCGAGGCGGCGGAGCGGTGCGCCGAGCTGCTCCTGCGGCTGCACCGCGACGGCTCCGGCCACCTGCTGCGGGTGAGCCGGGACGGTGTCGCGGGCCTCGCCCCCGCTGCCCTCGACGACCACGGCTGCCTGGCCGACGGTCTGCTGGCGCTGCACGGGGCCACGGGGGAGGGGCGCTGGCTCGACGCCGCGCGGGACGTGCTCGACGCCGCGCTCGACAGGTTCACCGCCGGA
>Ga0325403_1001735_pt1 | contig 18555 bp, 12 predicted proteins | sample PopdelMetagenome_19_FD_205665 | JGI IMG/M metagenome (GOLD analysis project Ga0325403, IMG submission 205665) | Populus deltoides microbial communities from Bellville, Georgia, United States - Xylem-PdKOR-R4 | ecosystem: Host-associated > Plants > Phyllosphere > Stem > Wood/Secondary xylem...
AAAATGGAGTATAAATTAATGAAATGCACTAGAAATACAACTTCCATGATTCTCGTGACCAAGCTATGAACCCAAATCAAACAATCTTTATACGTTTAAAGCGGCCATTTTTTCATCCAACATTAATCCGGGGTCTCCCGGTCAGAACTGGGGCAAATATTACAATGAAATAGTGCACGAGCCAAGGAAGCTTGAAGCAAAATCAAACCTCCCCATTTATCCTTTCTTCGCACGTAGACAAACCACCTTCAAATCAGTCGAGAATCAGATGATCCCTTCAAGTCCCCAAGACAAAAAAAACACAACGATTGTAGCCGTTAATCCACTAATATAACTTGTTGAATCCAGAAGGTGGCGAAGATTCACCCAATCTAGGGAAGAAGTTTTCCCTTTCAAGTGATGCTTGAAGGCTTGCCATGATCTTAAACAGTGATACCCAGAGAAAAGGTGCAGCACAAAATGCGTAACCAAAAATAGATAAACATCTTATAATACCATTCGGGTAGAGAGGAAATGCCATGACCAAGAGGACCCCGAATATCCCCAGGCATGGAGTCAAAACTGGTAACATCGGCAGCATAAACGCATTGATAGCTATGGAGCAAAGTGCAAAAGAACCGAGCAAGTACAATCCCCAGCCTAATAATGGATGAATTGTGCAAGGAATGATGATGCAGGGGAGTAAATAGGATGCAAGAATTGACCATATTGCTAGCATTTTAAGACCGGCTTGTATTACGGAGATGTTCTTTTCTGTTCGCCGATAGCAAATCTTGGAGATATTTGGCCGTGCTAGACGCGTTACAGCTATTATACCTAGGTAAACTATGCACTGAATGAGTGCCATGGGCGTTTCTGTCCCGTATCTGCACGAGAAATGTTTGTTACCAACATTGCTACAACAGCTTTCAGGATTTCTTGAAATGTTTGGCTGTTGAGAAGAAAACTTACCCGAGACTTTGGCGACGTTGTTCATGCCATTGAATGCCCAATGGCAAGACAGGCCATGACCACCAATACCATGGTTTCAACCATGATGCACCAGGGAAAGTAATCACGCTGTTAGGCCCACAGGGTACGTTCCAGCGGAGTCTAAGATCTGAAACCAACAAGAACCGAGCACGATTTAGATACGGTCACATCACATTCTTCTTGTGATTTTAGTCATATTGCAAATGCATTATATGATGACATCTAGAATTAATGACAGAAGCAGTTCAAATTTGATTACTTGGGCGGGCGCTTGTTTGACTCACAATAATAAGTGGCATCCATTTGGTAGCCCAAAGGAAGTCTATAGGACCCGTTGACTGTGGTGCCATTTAGTGGTGGATGGAACATCGGCATATCAAGCAAGTCTGGGAAGTAGCCACTTATGAAACCTTGGTCTGCACCATCTGGGTTTTCCTTCCCAATTTCCAACTGATGAAGCATGTCCTTGAACACTTCCATGGATGGCTGCAATACCAAATACAGAATGCCAAACACGAGTAAGAAAATAAATTTACTTTGTTGATTGATGGGACTTTAAAATAAATAAATAAATAGAGGGCGAGGTGAATCAACATACCTGCAGCACAAAGAGGCCAGTATGGAAGATGCAGGGGTTGATGAAGACTGCACAGAACTGTCCACATTGGAAAAGCTCATCAGCTCTTCTAAGGAAAAGATTGTCAGCATCAAGCATGACGACCCTCTCATATTCAATCAATTTCCATACGTAGAGTTTGTTCAATGTTAACTTAAATCTCCTATTAAAATTGGGCTGGTTCTTATAAGGATTGTCCACATTTTCCACTCTCATTACCCTTGCGCCATCTTCCTGTTCCCTGCATCACAAAACAACTACTTTTTACTCACGCTTTTTTATTTTTTTAAATCAGCGATTAGATCAAAACCACCGTACGTTTAACTTAACTAATTCCCTCACTAAACAAAAGCAGTTGTCTTCCCAGATACATAAGCTGGGGCATCGAATGGAACATTGACTCAAGTATTCCTTTAATTTCCTCTGCATTGATTCCCGAGTAGGCTCATAAATTGATTAAAACATCAAATGTAAGGTCAATTTAATATCCTGTACATCTCTAACTCGGCACATGCAGAGGGGGTGACTTTTGACAAAGGACGCTAAGATCAGATAGAAAATCGATAACTTCGCGCATACAGACAATGGAATTCTGGCAAGAGACCAAGCCAGTCTCACATGCAAGGACGTGGGCTGCACATCCAGTCAGCCACCGGGGCATTTAATTAATCCGCCGGTGCCCATTTTGCGTGGCAAGTGGATTTTCGGTCAGACATGGGAGCTAGCTACCCTGATTACAAATAAGCAACTTGCTTGAAAATCGAACCAGACCCCTAATTCTTTACTCAACGAACAGGCACAGGACCAGCAGAGACAACTACCATTCAACCCTAGATCCAATATGGAAGTAGATATTTTTAATGACTGCTAAGAGCATGTATTAAATTTGTCGTGGTCATTATCTACCGACGGTCCACTAGACCTCTTTCTCTTTCAAGGAAAGAGTAAAAATCACAGCAGTTGATTGGGTGGACGATCTGAATATTTCAAACTTCCCGTCTGTATCCTTGACGCGTTTTAGACCTGTGCATTTATTACCAATTATCTTAAAAGCTATCATTACTATATAGATTAGCACCCTCTCTTCTGAATTTCCGGATTACATACTAATGATTTTTGCTATTTTATTCAATAAATCCATCACTGCTTTGAGGAATTAATAAGCGGGACCGCTTCTTATTTCCTTCGAGAAGCTTTTCGTGTGTTTGGCAATATAGTTACGGTTGCTTTTTAAATAGCTTTTCATGCTAAAATACATGTTAATAATATTTTTTTATTTTTTAAAAATTATTTTTGACATCAGCACATCAAAATAATTTGAAAACACTAAAAACATATTAATTTAAAGTTAATAAAAAAATAAAAAAATTTTAAATTTTATCACTTTTGAAACGCAGAAACAAACAAGCCAAATATCTATAAATTTCTATATTTTAATAATAAAAAAAAGACTTCATGGGTTTTGGACAAAGGTACTTGGTTGGAAGTCGACTTTAAAAAAAAAAATATATATATATAATATAGCCATCCACCAAATAACACTCAATCTTTCCTTCCATTAGTACCATCCAAATAACAACTACAGTAGTAATCTTTCCCTCCCCAGGTGATCTTAGTCCTCCCCATCTGCGAGTCCGGATAATTTTTATTTTTGAATTTTTTTAATAAAAATCTCATATTAATATTTTTTTTATATATTTCAAATATAAAAAAAGTCCCCCAGTAAAAATCTCCCCAAGGAGAAGGCATTGAACAAGAAATCCCTCCCCGCAATGCTAGGCACCATCTCCGAATTAAGGTCAGCAACCTTAACTCAATCAAGACTTGATTACCAATCGAATCAAGCCACGTTAATCGAAACTTGCTTAGAAGGATCAATGCCAGCAAAAGAGGAGCATGTTCTCTCTGGCCCTTGCCTAGAAAAACTCATGTCACGTGCTCTTTCTTAGCAGTGAATTGCTGCTATATGTCCCGTCTATGTCAGTATCAACCGATCAATCCCCATTGGACTCTTAACTAAAACTCAAACGTCTCATGACTCTGGAATAAGTACATTTATGAATAATGTTACTCTTCAATCAGTTTTTTTTTTTTTTTCTGCCAAGAAAAGTAGGTGTTGAATTATTGATCCCAAACCCTATGCTCTTCCGACAACTGATCTCGACTCAGTTTTCACCTAACACCGAGATTTTAAATTTGACAAAAACATTTTTAAGAGTAAAAATCAGAGAAAGTATATGGGAGCGGCCCAAACGATAGCAATTTATGTTAAAACGACGTCATTAGAATAACGGAGAGGGACAAAAACCGGCGACCTTAGAAAAACGATAGAGAGAGAGAGAGAGAGAGATTTGGACTCTTACATGGTATGAACCCAACGGAGAGGAACATCGTGGGAGGCAATGACGACGAGATCAGCATCCACGTGTAATCTAGCAAGAGATCTGAGCATGACACGTATAGCCACGTAGAAATCATAGTCTCTTGGCGTCCCCATATACATCATCGTCGCATATGCGTTTTTGTGCCGCTGGCGTTGCCCCTCTTGCTGCTGCTGCTCTATCTGGGGTGCCCTCATGACCTCTCCAAACGCTGTCGTTTTATACACAGCGAAAACTAAAACCAGCAAAAACCTCAACATTAACCAAGGCTCTCGAGAAGAAGCCATGGTGGGTGGGTTTTAAAATTATATGAAATCAAGAGAAATTAAAGAGCCCTTTAAATTGAAAGATTAAAAAAAAAAAAGGGCAAGGGGTGGGGGTGCTGTTTATGTTATTAGTTAACGTGATGAGCTTGAAAAATATATATGATATAGTAAATGCAGGTACTGTTTTTCTTGCTTTCTCGACGAGCGTTGTTGACAACTTGACATGTCTTGGATCTGTCTTTCCTTGCGTTTTTATAGATAAAAAGTAGCTATGGCCTCTGAGAGATAAGGGCCAGCTCTGGAACGGGGAAAGAAATGGAAGCACACAAGGAAAGCTCTTCAAAACTAATAAAATATTTATTTTGCATAAAAGAGTCGTTTTATTTTTAATTTTAATCCCGTGACCGGCACTTTATACCATATTTTTGTAAAGTTTACTCGTTAGTCGTTAGGATATTTTTTATTTATAAATATAATAAAATAATATATATATTTTTATTTTTAATATTAATACATAAAATAATTCTAAAATTCAAAAAAAAATTAAAATATAATTAGACCATGATACAGAAAAGCGTTAGCCGTTGGCTATGTACAAAGTGGGTTTTGGTACCCCTGTACGGTCAATATTTACTTTTTCTTCTTCTTCGTAGAAAGCACTGTCGTCCTTTTTATTTTTTCTTGGTTGTGGAAATTGGATATATTTTTATATTTAGAGAATGAAACCAAGACTTTATTATAAATTACAAAAGCTAAAGGTTTTTTTGTTTTTAGCGATTGACGAGCCTAAGCTCAAACTAAAAATACAAAGAGTTAATACTTGTAAAATGCAAACATATGTATATAATTTTAGGACAAGAGATTTTTTTATATTTTATTAAATTACAATATTTCTTTATCCAAAAAACTAAAAAAACTTGTTTTCTTAATTTCTCAAATTTTTTATGGGTTTGGAAAACACATTTTGGAAATTCTTCACAATTTCTCAATATAAGTTTTCCACTTTTTTTTATATAAAAAAAACATAAACAGTACAATTTTTCTTTTCTCTCGTATACAAGCACTTTTTACCAATATCGAAGATTAGAATTATTTTTTTATATTTTTATTTTTAGTTGGTATCATAAATTTAATTTTTATTATAAATACAATATAATTTTTTAATTTAAAATTATAACTTTTTCATAATAATTTTTAATTTGAATAAAATAAAATTACTATTCTACAATTAAATTGTCATGAATATAAAATATTAAGAGGACTTTTATAAATTATGATTTTTAATTTTTATAAAAAAAAATCTATAATTTTGATGCATTGTTTTCATGGGAAAATCATTTTTATTATTAATAAATGAACAATTTTTTATTTTTTAATTGAAAAAACAAACTAAAAATAAAAAAATATTCTTTTTACTAAACACACTAAAAAAATTCCAAAATTCAGGGGTTGGGGTTGCTACCCTCCTCCTACTATCTCTTCTAGCATCAGCTAGTGACATATCCTTGAGAGTGAACTTCCATGTCTGTCATGCTCAAAATTAGAAAGCGAATTAGTGCGCACCGATCATCTTCGCAAATTACGTGACTAACATGTGTTGATAAACATAGAGATGATTGAGAAGAACTGCATCTTTAATAATTATCATAACTTAATTTTGAATTTCCTAAAATACAAATGAAGAAGCAACTTGGTTGGCAATAATAAAATGAAGAAGGAACTATATGCATAAATAAGAGATGGAGTGACCAAACTGAATTTGTGGGATTTTCAGAATTTCTAGATGTTTTTCCATTCTGAACTACCTGATGCTTTACCCTCTATGCGTGATGTTCAACACGTCATAGATTTTGTCCCTGAGGCTATATTACCAAACTTGCCTCACTATAGGATGAACTCGAGTGAAGATGCTGAATTGCAAAGGCAAGTATGTGAGTTGTTACAAAAGGGATTTATAAGAGAGAGTTTGAGCCCTTGTGCAGTACCTGCACTGTTAACACCCAAGAAAGATGGATCATGGAGAATGTGTGTCGACAGTCGAGCCATCAATAGAATTACAATCAAGTATCGTTTTCCAATTCCTCGATTGGATGACATGCTAGATATGATGGCAGGAGCCCAGATCTTCTCTAAGATTGACTTGAAGAGTGGATATCATCAGATTAAGATCCGTTAGGGAGATGAGTGGAAAACAACATCTAAGACTAAAGATGGTTTATATGAATGGCTAATCATGCCTTTTGGCCTTTCTAATGCACCAAGCACTTTTATGAGAGTAATGACACAAGTGCTTCGGCCATTTATGGGAAAATTCTTGGTGGTATACTTTGATGATATTCTTATTTATAGCAAAACCAAGGAAGAGCATTTCGATCATCTTATTCAAGTTTGTACCACCCTAAGAAAAGCAAGTTTGTTTGCAAATGTCAAAAAGTGTTCCTTCTTTACAGATCAAGTGGTCTTTTTAGGGTTTATAGTGTCATGGAAAGGAGTCTCTGCTAACCCCTAGAAAGTCCAAGCGATAGTAGATTGGCCTGAACCTAAGACTATTCATGAGGTTCGTAGTTTTCATGGGCTTGCGACTTTCTATCGTTGTTTTATTAAGGGATTTAGCACCATCATGTCGCCTATTACAGATTGTTTGAAACAAGGTGAGTTTAAGTGGAGTAAAGGAGCTAAAGGGCATTTGAAGAGGTTAAGAAGAAAATGACGGAGGCCCCAGTAATGCGGCTACCTGATTTTACTAAAGTGTTTGAAGTGGAATGTGATGCTTCAGGAGTCGGAATAGGTGGAGTACTTAGTCAGGAACATCACCCTGTAGCCTACTTTAGTGAGAAACTTAATGAGGCAAAATAAAAGTACTCAACTTATGATAAGGAGTTTTATGCGGTGGTTCAGGCCTTGCGTTATTGGCGCCATTACTTGTTACCACAAGAGTTTGTTCTTTACTCCGACCATGAGGCCCTCCGCTATCTTAACTCCCAAAAGAAGCTTAATCATAGGCATGGTCATTGGGTTGAATATTTGCAAGCATACTCATTTATTTTGAAACATAAATCTGGAATAGAGAATAAGGCTGCAGATGCTTTGAGTCGTCGGGTAACGCTGTTATCTGTAATGAGTGTTGAAGTCACAGGATTTGAGAGACTCAAAGAGGAGTATGAATCTTGCTCAGAATTTGGAGAAATATACTTGACATTGAAGGATGAGAATCACCGTGTTATAAATGGTTATCACCTCTGAGATGGATACTTATTTCGGGATAATAAGCTTTGTATCCCGAAAACATCCATGCGTGATTTTTTGATATGGGAGATTCATGCTGGAGGTCTCTCAGGACATTTTGGAAGGAATAAAACCATTGAAGAAGTGGAACACCAGTTCTTTTGGTCTAGTTTGAAAAGAGATGTCGCTAAATTGGTAGGTCATGTCGAACTTGCCAACTAGCTAAGCATAAAAAACAAAATACTGGTCTTTACACCCCATTGCCCGTTCCTACTTGCCCTTGGCAAGATGTGAGCATGGATTTTGTGCCGAGGCTTCCACGTACTGCAAAGAAACATGATTCTATTTTTGTGGTTGTCGACCGCTTTTCTAAGATGGCCCATTTTATTCCTTGTACTAGGACCACAGATGCTTCCAAAGTTGCAAAACTCTATTTTGATGAGATTGTCAAGTTGTATGGTCTTCTCCAAACCATAGTTTCGGATAGGGATGCTAGATTCACAAGTTATTTCTAGAAAACCCTTTGGCATATGGTGGGAACCAAATTGAAGTTTTCTACTACTTACCACCCTCAAACTGATGGTCAAACTGAGGTGGTTAACAGGAGTTTGGGCAACCTTTTAAGGTGTCTAGTGAGTGATCATAATCGGAATTGGGATCTGATTCTTCCTACGGCCCAGTTTGCCTATAATAGCTCTATCAATAGGTCAATAGGCATGAGTCCCTTTGAAGTTGTACATGGTTACAAGCCTAGGAAACCTTTAGACCTTCTTCCCATGTCCCTTCATGCTAGAGTGTCTGAGTCAGCCGAGTTTTTTGCACGTAGAATTCAGGATTTGTATATTGAGATCACTAAACAGATTCAAGCAAGTAATGCGCAATATAAACTTCAAGCTGATTTTCATAGACGACATAATGAGTTCAATGTGGGAGACTATGTTATGATACGGATTCGACCCGAGCGGTTTCCTTCGGGAACTAATCAAAAATTACATGCACGTAGTGCCGGACCTTTCAAAGTGCTACAACGGGTTGGTCCAAATGCTTATGTTCTTGATTTACCACATGATTTTGGCATTAGCTCTACATTTAATATTGAGGATCTAGTTGCATACCACAAACCACTTCCTATTCCAGATGATCCATTTGAGATACCACTTAACTCCCCTTCTGATGATCCTGTTGAAACCTCTATCCCTTTCACCTTGGCATCAGTATAAAAGGATAATATTGATGCTATTCTGGATGAACAAGTTGTTTTTAACAGGAATGGTGAGGTTCAACGGTTTCTAGTTCGTTGGGTGGGTCGACCTGAGTCAGATTGCAATTGGATTACTAGAGATACTTTGCAGCAGCTTGACCCGGATCTTGTGAGTACTATCAGAGTCGGCCAGTACTACACTCGACGGGGTCGAGTTTCTCTAACCCCGGGAGAGTTGGTGGGGACACCAGACCCATACCACAAACCACACGAGTATATGGACGGAGAGGACGTAGGATGGCCCAGCTTGTCACGCTTTGGTTGGGAGACTAAGCCCATTTGGGCCCATTTCATTGTTATTTTATTTATTTAGCCAATTTGGGCCTACTCATTGTTATTTTATTATTTATGTTAAACAGTTTGATTTGATGGGCCGAGCCCAAGAGCGGGATGTTTTAGGGTTTACTATTTATATGTTCTTCTGTCATTTTGAGGGACAGTTTTGATGATTAATGAAAATTGCAGATTTTGCATATCTCCAATCTCCTTCTCTTCTTCAGCTTCTTTCTTTTCTAAAGCTTCTTTTTATTCTTGCTTTAATTTTATTTTTTTTATTGTTCCGCATCAGAAAGACCATCTTATTTTGAGAGGGGGGGTGGTCGAACCATGGCTGAATAATACTCTTTAGTTGTTTGTTTGTTCTCACCCGTCTAGTGTTAAAAGACCACTAATTTATTTTTTTACAGGACATAAATTGCTTTTTTTTAATCATATGTTGTAATGTGGTATTTACTAGTATATTGCCATGTAATATTCTACATCGGATTAATTTTTTTAAAATATAAAAAAATAATATTAAGAACATAGAGAGTTTTTTAATAATATCATTAAATTTGATCAAACAAGTTAATTTTAAAACCTCATAACCTAGCTTTTTAACCGACTGAAGATTTCAATTAAATCGTGTAAGAATTGATTTGACTTAAATAAATCGATTTCATGGACTTAAAGGTAACCTGGATGATCGGTAAAAACATGATTTTGTTTTTAAAAAAACTTTAGGATATTAATTTTTTTAAAAAAATATTAAAACAATGACAAATTGGATCGACTCGGGTAATGAACTCTATAGGGTTAACAAATTTTTTTAATTTAATTATATGATACAAATAGATATTCGCAAAATTAAACACCAACTCTAAAATAAAAAAGCAAACAAAAATAAAATATTCATTCTATTTCTTAACCAATTAAATATTAAATAATAAAAAAAAGAAAAAAAAAAAGAAAAAATAGATTTGTCCTAGGGCTTTTAGTTTTTTTTTTCTTTTAAAATAATTTTAATTTAATATCTTCCCCCACGAATGGCTTGTATGAAAATCGCTGTTCATGAATTGAAAAGACACTACTCTACTGGTAATAAATCTTTCTTTCACTTTCAAATATGCGTGCTGAGAAATCCTTCCGTGCCTTATAATAATAATAAAAAAAAATTATACTGATGATGACGTTTTCAAATGTACTATGTGAGTGTGGTTATTTTTTTAAAGTATGTTTTATTTAAAAACATATCAAAACAAATAAATGCTAAATAATGGAGGTCCATGATGCAATGTCCTATGAGGATATACCTTGTATATATCTACACTCTTTAATTTATACCAACTTCAATTAATCTTGAATTAAAAACTACAGTAGACATTATAATATTCATGTCAGCCTGAGGACCAGGTTGCCAAGCAACCGGCCTGTGCCCTTCTGGAGATTAGGACTTTTTGTGCGGACGAGGAATTATCCTTGTGATTATTGAAGACCTCATCAATTGATCCTATCAAGAATAGTCGTCGATCTTTAATTAATTTAGGGGCTCACCAGCTCAAATGAAGTTCCCTTCTTGTTGACTCCTGGGGCTAGTGATTGTCCCAACTTATCCTGACGCTGGCTATGTTCTTAAGCGTGAAGTGCGGGGACTGGGGAGGTTGCTTGCTTACTGTTTCTAATTCTTCTCCCGGTAACAATGCTTCTGGATAGAGATGTATATATCTTTCATTTTTGGTTTTTGTTGTCTGCATGCATCAAAGCTTAGCCGCGTTTTATGACCGGGAAATTCTACTCCCGTTGACTCCTATCAGGAGGATTCTCTTTCACCGGTATAAAACGCTCCTTACGCTACAGGCTTCTTGGAAGCGAGGAACGAGTCCCAGTCCAACGGGTCTCCTATGGCATCGTAGATGTCAAGAATAACTTTAATATGGACATCAAAATCTGAGACTTTTCAAACCACGCGGCTCCAACTGGCCTTAAGAATATCTTGCTTGGATACTACCTTTTGTACCCCCCTGTTGCGAAGGTATTCTTTATGGTTTGACACTTAGCGGCCCGTGGTTTGCTAGTATTGTTTTTCAAAATCAAAATAAATATACAGACCCTTTTTTATTGTTTTTTTTATATAGAAAAATCATAATAGGAAACAAAAAAAAATCTTATGGATATATTTAATTAAATAAATAAAAATTTATTTATGTCAATAAAAAAAATCACCAACAATAGCTAAAGATTAAACTTAAAAAATCAAGAAATACATATAAATCAAGATACTTGATCTAATAATTTATTTATTATGATCAATTTTTAATTTAATCAGACTTGATTGTATCTAATAACTTTGTTTTTTAAAAATAATATTTTATTTAATAAAAATAAAAAACAACTAAGTACGACTAGATAGAAATAACAACTTATAATATCATGCTATATAGTAATTAAAAATCATGTATCACAATAATTAATTGGGTTAACGTTACTATAAATGCTTGTCCATTTAATAGCCAACAAAGTTATATTTAATTTAAAAAAAAAAAACAAAGCATCATTTTTTAAAAGAAAATATCATTATTTCATTTCTCTTCTCAGACCAAATGTTTAAGAATATTCATGCTTATACGAAGGGAGGGAATAAAGAAAATATTAATTAACAAAAACCTAAAACTCCTCATGAAATTACTATACATCTATACACAAATTACTATTTATTATAATACTAAAATTAAAAATGTAATCTTCAATCATAAAACTTTTGAATTATATATTAGGAGCAATACGGTTTTTTAACCATAATTCAATTGTTATTTTCAAATTATACGGGGATATACTAAAATGATTTGGTTACCTCTAAAAAAAAAAACACATTAAAACTTATTTCTAGAGGTTTTTTTAGTTTTTTTTTAATTTTTTTAACTTAATTTCTCTTAGAGGCAAAATCTATTGAACTTTCTCCCAAGGCTTTTTTCACCATTTTATTATGATTTTTTTTATTTAATATCAAGTTGACTCATAACATTTTTATATTTGAATAAAAATTAAAAATTATTAAGAAAAACTTATTGGCACGTGCAACCAGATGCCAGCAAGTGGGCAATCTATGCACCCTACTGGTGAAGTATGTGGTGTCATCTAGTGACCAAACATTGCCTTCTGTAGCAATGTTTGAATCGTCTTAACATCCCTTCAATGATGAAACAACATGTGTGGCCAACGATCTTCTGATTTAATGCCGATAATACTTTTTTCCCCTTCTTTCTCCTTCTTAATTTCCATGCAGCCCTTTTAAAAATTCAAAACAACTCTCTAACTTGTTATTTCTTTATATTTATTTCTTTATTATTATTATTATTTGTTTTATCTGGAATAATTTATAAAATTAGAATTAATTTTCAATTTCATTCCCTTTTAATTTTTTTTATCTTTTAAAATTAATTTTTATTTTTTAATTACTATTTATTTTATTTAAAATATTTTTTAAAAAATATTTTTTTTACAATTTCAACCTACTCCAAAATATATGTTTTATTATGCCGAGTTGCCAACAACAACCATTAATCTTTCTATTCATGAAGAACACCTGTCATATAATCACCCCCCCCCCCCCCCAAACACAATTTAGCGGAGTAATATTAATTCGTTTCGTCTAATGGGAATTTGGGATGCAAAATATCACGGAAAGTGGCCCAAGCCCACAACACTGGAGTCAGTTGGGCCGCATCATCCAATACCGTCGACGACTCTAACCCCTTGCTGTCCGAGGACGCCCCCAGTCTATAAGCCACTAATCCTTATTCTTAGACGCATTTTAAAATTTCTTTTTCTCTTCTTTTTTCCCGGCCTTTTCCCCTCTTGCAATTAGACGCATTAATTCAGTAAAAGAAAACACGTTATTACCTCTCAAAGGAAAAAAAAAAAAAGTTTGATTTATTGTTATAATATAATAAATCAAATTAGGGTAAAAGTTTTTTATTTCTATTCTTAAGAAGGTCTTTTATGTTGTTATAATATAATAGTTATGTAACTACATTTGAAAATTAATTACAATACCTATAACATAGTAAAATTTTTGAATACAAGCATGATTAATTGTTATAATTAAAAAAAATATATAATCTTATGAGTCATGCCAATACTCCTCCTCTAGGTGGCTTACATATATCACGCATGTCTAACTTGACAAGTGAATCATTAAAGGCTTGACTAGAAATTATCTTGGTGCGGATATTAGCTAAATTTTCTATAGTCTTCACATACAAAATTTCAACCATTTTTTCTTCAAATTTTTTAGATATGAAATTATGATAAATCTTTATATGTTTAATTGGTTATGTTGTATCAGAATTTTTACGATTTTAATAACTGGTTTATTATCATAATTTAATTTTATAGTTTTTTTAGGAGAAAAACCAAACTCCCATTTCTTTGTATTCAACTTTTACTTTAGATAATGAAACAAGTTTTTTATTTTTTACTTCTTCAAGTAACTAGATTGCTCAAAAAAAAGAAGGTGAAATACCTAGTTGTATCAATCACAGTTTATTTCCTATGGTATGACCGGAACAACCGTACGTATTTTCACTCATCAATACCAGCCTCATCATCCCTTTAGTGATGACATTTTCCAGCATATTCGAACCCACCTGGTGAATTTGAATCACTAGTGCAACATCTCTGCCTCTGTTCATCGCATTAATTTGGGGCCTTCAGGAGCCTTAACTCTCGGCCTCTTCTTTTCTGTTTACTAGCTTGTATTTTAATTAGCATGGTTGACTAGTTGATTAATTTAGGAATGGCTATCATTCCAGCCAACTAATCAACTCTCTCTCTGTTCCTATTCCTAGTTTCTTTTCTTGTTTTTCTTTTTTCTTTCTTCTGTGTATTCCGAGAGGTATGCCTCTCGTATTTTGTTTATTCTCTCATTCTTAATACAAATTACTGTTTCCAAAAAAAAAAGGATGCTATTCGCTGAATAAAATAGTTTGAAAATCAAAATAAAAGGGAGGAAAAAAGGCTAAGCAAATGCTTCTTCAATTAAGTTTAAAAAGAAAAACGAAAGAAATAAAGGTTACTCTAACAAAATCAAATGACTGGGTACTGTAAATAGAACATCATATATTACGTACGTACAGGCCGAGGCCCTCAATTAGGACCAGCTGCGGAGACAAAATCATTCAAACGAAAGACATAAAACAAACGAGAGCCATACAATCACTAAGATGGGATTTCATTGGTGGTGTAAAATCATCATCATTACCCGTTTCCCATCATCATTTGTAATTAAAGTGAGAACATGGAGAGGGCATGGAAATTATCCTCATCGTCTTGTGCGGTTGGCGACCTTCTTGCTCTTGTTACCCTCTGACAAACTAACCTTAGAGCTCTTCCCAGTCTGGTGCTATTTCCAGCTAGAGCTGCAGGTTGATCAGCATCAAAGGCGATTTGACTCAGCTGAAATAAGAAGAGCCTCGATGAGTAGAGCAGATCAGTGTAAGCTTCGCGAACAAGCCTGACACTGAAGGTGAGTTTAAGTACATAAGGGCATAGCAAGCAAGTAATCAAGGATGTTCCAGTGTGGGATTTGGATAAGAGGAGGTTGAGCTTGGCTAATGCCACCATGGGTATCCCCATGTTCGCTTATATGCCAATGAATCTTGTAAAGAGAAGTTGGATTTTGCTTAAGATTGAAAGATGACAAACGGCCAAATGGACATGATAATAAGTAAAATCACTGCTGGATCGTTTCAGTTTCAAGTTTGGGTTTGTATCGCATAAAGTGAGAACATGCACATGACTTTACAGAAACGTACTGTAAAATTGTAAATGTTCATATACATGTATATGAGGAAATCGATATGGAGGGAATAGTAAGCATCGTGGGGCCTACGAGGAAGGTTCAAGGAAATTTCTCCGAGTTCGGACTTTTGTGAAGTAATAATGTCCATAATCCAAACAAGCAGCAATTCAATGATGTCGATATCTCCTATATATGAATAGCTACCTGACATGGGAATACGTATACAGTACAAAAGCGATGTGATTCTTTGCCTGGTTAATTTCGGTTATAAATAATGGTTTTCCTGTAAATTTGAAGGTTGTTTTTATTTTTTATTGTTATTTTTTTATTAATTTTATCTTTTAAAATTTTATTGGTCAAGAATTAAATTTCTTGATTGAAACATTTCATGAATTGTGAGTTTTAAAAGTTAAACAGGTTTAAAAAATTGGTTCACATCACTTATTTTGTTTTTCTTTTTTTAATGTGATGTTTATTTTTTATCCTTTTCTTTTGTTATTATTTTTATAGTTTGTTTATTATTGTTTTTCAATTTCTTCCCTTGTTATTTTTAATCCTAGAATAATTCATAAAAATGTAATTTTTTTTCAATTCCACCCCTATCATTTTTTTTATAAATTGGTTCACATTCTTTTATTTGATATTTATTTTATTTGTGTTCATTTTTAAAATTATTTTTTTTTTCGAATTTCATTTTCCTTGGGGTTTTTTCTATTAAATTCTATCCCTATTTTTTTTTTTGCTTTTCCAAGCTTTTTTTAATAATATATTTATACTGATTTCATCCTTCAAAATTAAATTGATTGATAATTGAGTTTCGTAATTTAATATAGGTCCAAGATTTCAAGAGTTGTGACTTTTAGAAATTAGACAAGGATTAGGAGGTTTGTCTATTTTGTGTTTTCTTAAGATGATGTTTTCTTATTTTTTTTCTTCTGTTTTTGTTTTGTTATTTTTTATGGTTTGCTTTTTGTTAAGCTGGCCCCTTACAGTTTTTTTTTTCGACTTAACCCCTTGTCATTTTTCAAAAAACTTCTTAATTGAATTCGAGTCTATAATTTCATTGGTTTTGAGTTTTAGAGATTAAATTAGGTTTAAGAGGTTCATCCAGGTTTGCATGTTTTTTTACGCTGTTGTTTTCTTCTTATTTTTTAATCTTTTTTTAGCGTTTTGTTTTCTTATTTTTTTGCAATTTTATTCAATTGTGTTAACCCTCTATAGTTTTTTTGTCAGTTTAACCCCTACTATTTTTTAATGTAAATAATATATCAAATTACAAATATTTTAATATTTCATATCCTGTCCTCGTTCTGTTAATTGCTATTTATTTTGTTTGTGATTTTTTTCAAATTTCATCATTTATGCACCTTTTCTGTTAATTTTTACCATTATTCTTTTTGCTGTTTTTTTTTGCAAGTTTTTTTTTTTTATATAATTTCATCATTCAAGAATAAATTTGTTGATAATTGAACTCGGGTATAGGATTTCACGGGTTATGATTTTTAGAGATTAAACCAAATTTAGGAGGTTCATCTAAGTTTGCTTTTTTTTTCCTTTTTTAAGCTAATGTTTTCTTATTTTGTATCCTTTTTAGGGGGTTTTTTTTTTGCAATTTTATTCTATTAGGTTAGCTTTCTACAATTATTTTCAATTTCACCCCTATTATTTTTTAATCTATAAATAATCTATTAAATTACAAATATTTTTCAATTTCACCACATGTGATTTTTTAATATTTCAAATTTGATAGTCATTCTTTTGATTATTTATTTTGTATGAGATTATTTTTAAATTTTGTTTTTCAAATTTCATTCTCCTTAGGTTTTTTTCTCTTAAATTTTATCCTCGTTATTTTTGTTGTTGTTGTTTTTTTTTCTTTTGCAAGTTTTTTTATAAATAATTTTTAACGATTTCATCATTTGAAACAAAATTGATCAAGAGTTAAACTTCTTCATTGAACCCATGTCTATGATTTAACGAAATGTAAGTTTTGGAGATTATATCAGGTTTAGGAGGTTCGTCTGGTTTGTTAGGTTTTTCTTTTTCTTTTTTTTAAGCTGATTTGTTTTGGGTTTTTTTGTGCTTTAGGTTTGTACTTGACTGTTTGATAATCTGGATAGGCTAAGGATTGGATATTTTCACCTTTTTTTAATTGTTTTTTTGTCAGATTATTTATTGTTGTTGCATTTTTATTTTTATATTATTTAAATTATTAATTGGACCAATGACTTGGAACTTGGATTCTTTTTAACCTAACATTTTTTGTAAGTTGAAAAAAACTTTTGCTTAGCACGGACAATAAATCTAGTTTGCATAGACTAAAAGAGCTCTTTCTTTTATTTGTAGCACGATTATTGCTCACCATCTTATAGATCATTGTGAAATGAAGCAATGATGTTTTAAAATTTTTAATTTGATTCTCAAACTTTATTTTGTATGATTTATCTCTTTTGAGCTTAAATTAGCACTTGATTGTATTTTTTTTTGGAGGAAGGGTTGTGTTGAAAGATAGATGATTGAAGTGAAAAAATAGGAGAAATAAGTTGCGGCTTTAAAATTTGTCTTAAAAGTTCATTTTCATCCCCTATCTTTTTTCATTCTTAGGTAACCAATCCCTTTAATTTTCAAAATTTTAATTTTGGTACTACATTTTATTTTTCTTATTTTTCAGTTCTTTTTGTATGAGGAGAGAGATGGACTCGTCGTATTCCAGCATGGAGAGAGAAAGTTGTCATTAACGACAATTTTAACCCACTAAAATGGTTAATTTTTGTGTCACATGGTGCCATATAATGAAATGAGTTCAAACTAAGTATTTTTTTTTACCTTGAAAGTGTCTAAAAAAACTTTTGAAAGGTGTGTGAGGCATAATTTCATTGTTTAGGAATTTCAAGTATAAAAATATGATTAGAGGTTTGAAAGCTTTATTTTGCAAGATTTCATTAATGAAGAAAACATAGGTTAAACCTCTTATACCAAAAAAAAGAAACAACGGTGAAACCTCCATGTATTTATGAATTGTATTGCATTTCTATGTATGTGTTATGCAGGAAAAGAGGAGAAGAGAAAAAAAAATGATGAAATGAAGTGACACCAAAGACAAGGAAGAAGAAAGAAAATGGAAAAAGAAAAAAGAAAAAAGAAAGAATGGGTTGTTGAGGTCACACTAGAACTCCGATAACGATACCCTCAATACTATAAAAAAACTCGATAACACAGATATCATGAAAAGACCACTAAAAATTACCATTGTGGGACACATGTGCTACTTAAAGACGACATCGCAACCACTCATGTAACACATGCAGTCTGGTTGTTTGGACCATAAATAGCTCAAACGACTAACTCCCTCTCTCTTTACTCTTTTGCTCCTTAACACACACACACACACATTCTCCCTCTCTCTCTCTCTCTCTCTCTCTCTCTCTCTCTCTCTCTCTCTCTCTCTCTCTCTCTCTCTCTCTCTCTCTATATATATATATATATATATATATATCCCTTTTTTTTGCACTTTTTCCTTCTATCACATATCTTCCCCCCTCTCCCTTTCTCTTTTTTATACTAACACATATCTTTATATATTTTTCATTTCATTATTGACACATAAACTCTCTCTACCCACACAAAAAAAAACTTTTTATATTAGTATGCACAACTAATGGCGTTGCTCATCACTCACACTTCACTAATGGTGTGCATGACATGATAAACAACAACTTATTTAGGAAAATGTTGCCACCAATATAGTCAATGGAAAGACAAACACAACACCCAAT
>Ga0325403_1001738_pt1 | contig 18551 bp, 14 predicted proteins | sample PopdelMetagenome_19_FD_205665 | JGI IMG/M metagenome (GOLD analysis project Ga0325403, IMG submission 205665) | Populus deltoides microbial communities from Bellville, Georgia, United States - Xylem-PdKOR-R4 | ecosystem: Host-associated > Plants > Phyllosphere > Stem > Wood/Secondary xylem...
TCATTCCCACCTTAACAACACCTCTTCTATCATTTTGGCTTCTTTTTTCAAGGATCTCCGCAGGTTTGGGTTGAGTCTTTTGCTTGAAATAAAAAATTGATAGCCTTGGTTCAGGAATGGTACCCTTCCAACCCATTTCTTTAGCGGTAAGACATGGAACATAGTGTGAATATGAGCTTCTTCTAGAAGATCTAACTGGTAAACCACCTCTCCTACTTTCTTCAAGATTTTGAATGGCCCAAAATATTTATATGCTAATTTTTATTCTTGCTTCTTGGCATGTTGGATTGTTTCAATGGCTGTAGTTGGTGGTAAACCCATTCGCCCTTTTTAAATTGGATCTCGTTTCTTCCATTGTCTGTCTGTCTCTTTCGCCTCTCTTGTGCTTTAGTTAAGTTGTACTTTATTTTTGCTATTTGTTTTGTCCTCTATTGCAATTGGTCCTCTACAACTTGATTGTTGGTAGACCCTGGAATATAATCCGTAAGGCTTGGGGGTAGGTAGACATAGGTTGCTTCAAATAGGGTAGATTCAAGAGAAGTATGATAATTGGTATTATAGTAGTACTTAACCATGGTCAACCAGTTTGACCAAGTCTTAGGATTATCCCTAACAGAACACCTCAAATAACCTTCTAGTGTTTTATTAGTTGCCTCTGGTTGACCATCGGTTTGTGAGTGGTACACAGTAGACATCAATAGCTTAACACCCCTTGAACTTGGAACAACTCTCCCCAGAATTTACTAGTAAAGGTAGGATCCCTGTCAGATACTTTATTGTCTGGTAGTTCATGATGTTTCATTATATGTTGTGAAAATAAATTGGGTATTTTTGTAGCACTGTAAGGATGAGACATAAAAATAAAGTGAGCATATTTGTAAACCTATCCACAACCACCAAGATTACTGAATACTAGTATGATTTCGGTAAACCTTCTATGAAATCCATGGATATGGAGGACCATAGCCTAGTGGGTACAGGTAAAGGTTGTAAGAGCCTAGAAGGTTTAATATTTTCTCCTTTAGCTCTTTGACAGATTTCACAATGCCTAAAATAAGTCTGTATGTTTGTCTTTATTCCCAACCAAAAAAAAATCATTTCTTGCCCTTTTAAGTGTTCTCTCAAAACCCTTGTGTGTAAACACTAAGCTGTCATGGATATAATTCATGATGGCCTTTTTTATAGGGCTGGATTTACTTATATGAACTCTCCCTTTGTAGTACAAGACCCCTCCTCTAAGTTGATATTTAAAGGAGATTATATCTAGTTGTTGCAGGATTTCTTGAATTTCAGAGTTAGTTTTATAACTATCTTTTAATTGATTGATCCAATTAACTAGCGGTTTAGAAATAGCCCATAGTGTACTTTAGGCTCTATTGATCTATCTTAACCTTAAAAGCTTGGTCCAATAGGTAAGGCCTCCATTTCTAAACAGTAGTGATTAGCGCTAAAAATTCCTTATCATAAGTAGATAATGATAATTCCCTACCTTTGAGACTTTTTTTTGAAATAAAAAATAGGTCTACCTCCTTGCATTAATACAACACAAAAACCTGAACCTAAAGCATCACATTCCACTATGAAAGTCTGATTGAAATCTAGTAGTGTTAGGACTGGTGAGGTAGAAACAACCTTTTTTAATGACTTAAATGCTTGATCTGCTTCAGAATCCCAATTAAATGCCCCCTTCTTCAAAAGTCTAGTTAATGGACATGCAATAGCCTCATAACCCTTGATGAACCTGGTAGTAGCGTGTTAAGCCCAAAAAACCTTAGTGATTTTAGGGTTTTTGGTTTGGGCCAATTGATCATTGACTTCACCTTACCAAGGTTAGCCCCAACCCCCTGACCCAAGACAATATGCCCCAAGTAGTCGATCTCACTACTTGCAAATTTACATTTGGCCCATTTTGCAAATAACTTATGTTGCACTAGAGTATCAAAGACCACCCTTAAATGCCTCACATGCTCTTCCTTATTCTGACTGTAGACCAAAATATCATTAAAAAAAACAATACAAACCTTCTGAGATTGGGTCGAAAGATGTCATTCATCAGCCCTTAAAAGGTTAAAGGGGTATTTGTGAGACCGAAAGGTATCGCCAGGAATTTGTAGTGCCCTTCATGAGTTCTAAAGGCTGTTTTGGAAACATCTTCCTCCTTTATCCTGATTTGATGGAAACCCAACCACAAGTCTAATTTAGAAAAGATCTAAGAATCATAAAGCTCATCTAATAATTCCTCAACCACTAGTATCAGCAATTTGTCTTTCATTGTCTTCTAGTTGAGTGCACGATAGTCTACACACATTCTCCAGGAGCCATCCGTTTTCTAACTAATAGGACTGGTGATAAAAATGGGCTTTGGTTGGGCCTTATGATACCTATTGCTAGTTTTTCCTTGACAAACTTTTCTATCTCAGCTTTTTGGTAATATAGGTACCTGTAAAGTTGTACACTTATTGGAGAAGTACCTTCCTTCAGAACTATAGAATGATTATGTGACCTGCTAGGGGGTAACCCCCTTGCTCTTGGAACACTTTCTCAAACTCCAGCACCAGGTCTTCAACTTGTTTTGGAATCTCATTGTGAAATTCTAAACCGAACCCATCTCTCAAATATGTAAAATCAAGCCTTATGCTACCTTTCTCATCTCTTGTAAAAATGTTGGACCATAGTCTACCTTTGACTTCTCAACTCTCATACCCTTAATCTAGATCCTTTTACCACCCTGCTGAAATTCCATTATTAAAGCTGAGAAATCCCAAAGAATTAGCCTAAGACTTTTGAGCCACTGGATTCTCAAAACGATATCACACCGTTCCAATTGAATAACATAGACATGTGTGATAAACTGATCACTTCGAATTAATAGTTTGACATCTAAACAACTTCCCTCACTCCATAACCTCGAACCATTAGTAATATTCACCTTGATGGGCTTGTGTTTAGAAACATTTCGCCCTACCCTTCGAGCCACTATTGGATGTAGGAAGTTATGTGTGCTCCTTATGTCTATTAAAACTATAAAATTATGGTCATTCAATTTAACTTCCACCTTCATAGTTTTAGGATTTGGACTTCCAATGATAGCATGAAGGGATATGTTGACTTCCTTTGTACTGTCCTTCTGAGGTTCCTCCAAATCAATGAGATCTCCAGTTAAGACAGTGGTGTTCTCCTCTACTTCCTCTATAAAAAAACAACTCTGGACCTCCACTCCTATGACCTGAGTCTCACTTGCTATCACATTTAAAAGCAAAACACCTTATCTTTTTTTTCCGTCACATGTGCTGGAGTGAGCTTTTGTATAAAAATTGGTATGTTTTCAATCTTGGGCTGGACTAATATTATATTTCTGTTTTGAAATCCAGTAGAACTAGGTTTCTAAGTCCTTCTCATAATAGTCAAGTTTTCCTTCCGTATTCTGGCCAATCTATAAGCAGCTACTAAGTTCTGGGGGTTTAACATCTTAACTCCAATCTTGATCTCTTCTTTCAACCCTCATAGGAAACAACTGAGCCGATGAGAGTCAGATAACCCCTTGACCCGATTCGAAAGAATCTCGAATTGGGTTTTGTAGAGCTTTACTATTGAAGTTTGTTTAATGCTTATGAGGACCTTTATTGGGTCATCATAGGATGATGTCCCAAAACAAATTTAGAGGGCTTGTACAAAAGCCTCCCAACTTGTGAGAATCCTTGTTTTATTAAGTTCTTGATACCACATTATCTTTTCCTTCCATTTGGAAACTAGCTATAAATAGCCTATGTTGGGTTGAGGTATTGTGAAAGTTAAAGAATTGATTGGCCTTGTATACCCATCCAATAGGATCATCTCCATTAAATCGAGAAATTCCAATCGGATTGATTTGAGTTGAACTTGTTGGGTTCCTTCTTGCAGAATTACTTCATTCCTTTAATTCCATTGATAGACCTTGTAGGAGAATTTGGTGGGGAGCCAATGGCCTTTTTCCTTGGGCTTTAGACGTCTGATCCATTCTGGTAAACATAGTTTTTAATTGTTGAACTATATCATTCAGTAATTATTGTTGACTTTGCTAGTTTTACTATTGCGTCTATTGTTATCGTTTCATCCATGTTACCGTCTCTATCAATTGTGGAACTCTAGTGCCTTTAGCCTTTTTTTTTTAAGGAACATGACTCTGATACCACTTGTAATGATTATGGATCGTTGTTTTTTAAGATGAGAATTAAATAATAAAAACAAGAATTGATGGAGTGTACTGAAACAATTGAAAACCTTTAGTCTTTAGTCTTTAGCCTTTAGTCTTTTTTGAATCTAAATTGAAAACCTAAAACAATTGAAATAGAAAGTACTGGTTTTGAAAGAACAGAACTGTAAAGAACAACTTGACATAATCAGCTAGTCTGCTGTCACATCTATTAGGGGTTTTAAAATTAGCATCTAACCATGTCAACTTGAATGTAATCACCCTTATAAGTTATGGTCGGACGCACCCATCCTAATAACAATTCACATAACAGATCTCTATCAATCAAGCCTCCACTACTGGTTACAAGTGTCCCATCTATCGAAATATTAGTCAATATTGTCATATCATGGAGTGTTGGTGTCATCTCACCAACACATAGATGGAAAGTATGGGTCTCAAGCTTTCATCGCCCCACTAATGCTACAACCAATGTATGGTTAAGATTTATGTGATGTACATGACTGATCTCACCACCTCGCACGTAAATACCATCTACAAACCAATTCCTAAACATACTACAATTGAACATACGACTTTGTTGAATGATGAACCTTGTATTGCAAAGAATTCTTTATATGCCATTGTTTTACTGCATTAACACATTCAGATTCGTCTCTGAATCTTTTAACAACCTCTAATTCATCAACTAATAAACCTAAATGCCTACAACTATTAGTCCAATCATTGTATTCATATTGGTCATCCACACTAACAACCTTAAATTTAGGAGCTGGAGGTTTTGTGTATTCATTAATAGTCTCAACTAATTTAGCATCCCCATTGTTATTACCCATTTTTTACCCTATAAAAAATCAAGAAAAAATATAAAAAAATAGAAGAAAAAAAATCCAAACTACAAGAAGATATACATGAAGAAAGTCTAGAATGTTGCCTAATTTGGTGGTGAAGGACCAAAGTGACAAGCAAAAAAGTTGTAGGACTAAAACGTATAAAATTAACAAAATTAGCAACCAAAATCTAATTGACAAAAGGCCCCAAGAAAAGAAAGAGAAAAAAATAGAAAAAAAAATCCAAACTACTAGAGGATATACATGAAGAAAGCCTAGAAGATTGCCCAAGTTGGTAGTGAAGGACCAAAGTGACAAGCAGAAAAGTTGAAGGACCAAAATATATAAAATTAGCAAAATAAGCAACCCAATTCTGATTGAAAAAAGGCCCTATTGGTGAAAATATTTTTATTTGGGGTAAATAAATACAAATTTGAATAGGTAAGAACTCAATGAGTATTTTGGTAGGCTTAATTAATTTTATTGAGGATTTAATTGAAAAAAAAATTGATTTTTGAAGTCAATTTAGGCTTTAATTGGAAGAAATTAAAGTCTGGGGGTTGAATTGCAATTTTAAAGAGTTAATTTGGTCAAATCAGGGGCTTAATTGCATAAATATTAAAGTTTAACGGACAATTAGAGACTGCATTGAAGAAATCCAAAACTAAAGACCAAGCTAAAAAAGAAGTGTGATTGTAGGGGCTGAAATTGACCAAATCTTTGGTCAAATTGAAGAAAATTGAATATGTGATGGTCAATTAAGGGTCCATGTGCATAAAACAAAAACCAATGGCCAAGATGAAAATGGCACTGAACTTTGGGGCTGATAATTGAGTCAGACAGGGGTAAAATTGCATGAAATTAAAAGTTTGGGAGGAATTACAGGTGCAATTAAAAACAATTGGAAAAAAGGGACTAAAGTGAAATTTGTCAAGTCTCAAATTAAAAACCCTAATTTTTAGGGTTTAGCTTAGACAATGCATCATTCAACTACTATTTAGCTTCTTCTTCAGCAGTTTTGGTTGATCGAGTAGGCACTTTCAAGTGAATGAATATGACATTTTCGATCATCTTTGGAGCTGTAACCACCATCATTCAACTGAGAAACACCTCTCTACAAAGATCGGTTGCTCTTATTAAACATTCACATCCTATTTTCTTTATAAAAACTTAATAACATCTAGCCCCCGATCAGTCATCACTGTATTTTCTGATTCTAGGCTGATTGAGTTGACACTTTCAAATGAATGAATGTAGAGCTACAGACATCCTAATTGAGTATAGTTTTAGATCATGATGTTAAGTTCCTTAGCTATTTTTGGAAGACTTTGTAGAGGAAATAAGAAATTAAATTTTTATTTTTGACAACTTGTCATCCTTAAACAGATGGACAAACTTAGGTGATGAATAGAACTTTATCACAACTTTTGCGTGTTGTTATTCAAAATAATCTAAAAAATTAGGAAGAATATTTGCCTTTTATTAAGTTTGCTTATAATAGAACTATACATTCGACCAATGATGTTTCTCCTTTTGAAATTATTTATGGGTTTAATTCACTAACACATATAGACTTAATTCCTTTGCTTTTAGAAGAAATGGTAATTTTAGATGGTGAAAAGAAGGCAAAGATGGTAAGACAAATCCAAGAGGGATTTCAACTGCAAATAAAGAAAAGGAACACATTATACTTTTCTAAAGCAAATAAGAGGTGTAAATAGGTTATTTTCCAACCCAGTGATTGGGTTTGGGTGCACATGCATAAAAATAATTTCGTAACCATAGAAAATCAAAGTTATAGCCTCGTGGTGATTGTTCATTCCAAGTTTTAGAGAGGATTAATGGCAATACCTATAAAGTTGATCTTTCAGGTGAGTATGATGTTAGTGTCACCCTTAATGTTGCTAATCTTACTTTATTTGACATAAGTTTTCATTCAAGGTTGAATCCTATTAAGAAGAACGGGGATGATGTTGATCATCCTATGAACACCAAGGACCCATTACACGTCCCAAATGGGCCTTTCTCAAGGTTCAATGTAAATGCATTGAAAGAAGAATTGAATGGACTGGTTGTGCAAGTTTTAGCCTAGGCTGAACTTGGGGATCCCTTAGAGCATCAAAAGGAGGCCTTAATACATTTAATCCATGTGCAAGAGTGGCTCAATCCACCCTTATTAGGACCATGAAGTTTCAATAACAAGACTGTCAATTTTGTATCAGTTTCGGCCAACCTTATTATATGATATTTCTATGTAAGGAGAAAACACAACAAAAAAAACAAAGGAATCCAAGCTCACAAACACATGTGGCGGCAAAGTTTTCTTGTTGTGCAAATAGAATAATTCAGCAACTTAATTGTGTTTTCAAGTATTGAAAGGATACCAAGAGGTGACAAAAAAAAGCATTAAAGGCAACATCCTTTTCCTTCCAAAACAAGGATAATTACAAGGTTGAGATTATAATCTTATTCTAACATGGAAACCAAAGGGGCAACAAGTTCTCATTTAGTTTCTAAGATTATTAGGCAGCATTATAAGCTATAAATAAGTATTGTATCAAACATACAATGTTTTTTTTTCTTCTTCTCTTCTCACGACTGATAAAGACCTAGACATTTGAGCTTTATTTTATTTTGTAAGCTACAACCTAAGGCTTGTTTAGGCTTAATTAATACTTTGTTTTTAATTAGGATCCAAAGCTTGTTTGGATTAGGGTTTGGACTTACTAGTAAAGATTTTGGGTCAGTTTTTCTAAGTGGGTCAATTCAGCCCACAAGAGTAAATTCATTAGGGTTAATTTTTTAAAACTATTTAAACACATGTAAGCCTAAATTTTAGTACCTTTAATGAATAATACTTCTAAAATTTTTAGTTTAACGTGTGAGAGAGATTCTTGCATTATGTGATTCTTGAACAAACTAAATCTGACTTATCGAAAATTAACTGGCTTCGTGGCGTCATTTAATTTCATTCCAATAATACTGGTGTTTTGGGATAAGTTTACACTATGTCACACTCCTATAAGATCTCTTTTGGCTTTCCAGGATCAGATATCAATCTTGATTGTGAGTTGTGTGATTACATGATCATAAGGTTCGCATCAAGACGATAGTTATGGTAATAACAGGTGGTGCATAGTAAGTCAGGTGACCGGTAGTTGTGGTACCTGTGAAAGTTCCTCTTTGTTGTATGTGGAACTCTCTAATGGTAAAGGCATTAACTTTGTAGAGAGAGAGAATGCAATGATATTTTAGACAGATAGACTTTGAAAATATATATGCTAAAAATGTTAAGAATGAAGAGATTGTGAACCTTTGACTTGTAAGATTCATGGCGTATTTATAACCCATGAATTTTTTCCTTTTGTGGAGATAAGGGGTTGAAGTGTAATTTTACCCTTTTGATATTTTGAATTGTATTCTACTCAAAATAATACATATTGGATCAGTATAAAATATTAAGGGACCCGTGTGGGGTTCTTGAAAAATCTCTGGCAAGTGTTGAGTTTGAGCTCATTAAATATGAAAAATACGTTCATCTGCCCATTTATTGGGCATGCATCTCAGCACTTTAGGTGTTGGTCGTGCCCTCAAAGCCCAGTATGAGAGCTGGTCACCCCAGCACCCCCTGGGCTCAAGCGTGCACTTGAGCCCAAAGGGGTGCTTGGGTGCCTAACCCCTCTACTAGGCATTGGGTGCACGCCCAGATGTCCGAGCCTATGCACTTTTTGCCTATTATAAGCTTGGACTATCATGCTCGAACCCATACTTCTTGAGCCCCAGTTGTATATTAGGCTCGAGCTACAATGGGTGTTTTTACAATCTATTTTATAAGGTTTTTTAGTTAATTAAAAAGCATGTATTCTTGGGCTTCTACTTTTGTTTAATAAAATTCATAATGATATTGCACTACCAGAAAACCAACAGAATTCTCGACAGAATTTTTTCATCGGTAATTATTACCGACGGAAATAATTCCATCTCAAAATCTGTCGGTATATACTGACGGTATAAATCCGTCAGAGATACGGTCGGTATATACCGACGGCCTATACAGTTTGTTTGGAAAGATGCAACGGTGTGGTGACGTGGAGTTTTTTCAGACGATTTTACCGATGGAATGACCGAGGGATTCAAACCGAGATAGTCGTACAGTGACGTGGCATTTTCACTGGCAGAATCACCGATGGTATCACCAACGGATACATTCTGTCGGCGATTCCATCGGTAAAAGCCATTATATACATACCTCCTCTGCCGACACTCTCTTCCTCTGCTTCTCCTTCTTCTTTAACATCCCACCTCTCCCCTCCCAAACTGCAGCCAACCACGCATCCCAACTCTCCACTCTTCTCAACACAAGCACTCAAGTTTCTTATACTTTTGTGCATAGTCACAATATCTGTTTCTTGTGGATTTTATCATTTCTTGTAAGTAAATCTATCCTTTTTAGTTTTAACATTTAAATGTGCATTTTATTGTTTTTTTAGTATATATATTTTGTTAACGTATGTACTTGTTTGATTGTTATTTGTCAAAGAAACTTGTAGTATGAATGAATAATTTTGTAGTTGTTATAGTTTGTTTTAGATTTTTTCAAATTATATTTGTTTGTAAATTGTTGAAATTTTGTTTGAATTACACCGAATTAAATGTGTTGTGATGAAATAAATAATTAATAGCTTGTTTAACGGGTCTTTTTTAATTGTTATCAATTCTATTGCGAAGTTGTGATTTCTGTAAATTTATAAATGTATAAATTTGTATGTATAAATGTTAATAGTTGATAGTTGATAATTGATAATGAATATTTAACATAAGTGTTTTTTTAGCTTGTTGGATAATGTCGGGGAAAACCAATATTTTTGTTATGTTTTTATAGAGGTTCAATAGAAGTCATGGATGATCGTTCATGGATGTATCGGGACTCACCCCAAGAATTGCGAAGGATGGATTATTGTAACGGCGTTCAGGGTTTTATTAATTTCACAACATCTATTCCGAGGAATTTTATTGATGGCGGTATTAGGTGTCCATGCAGGAAGTGTAAAAATTTAAAGTTTCTGCATCAAGATGTTGTAACGATGCATCTTCTAACTAAAGGGTTCATAGAGGATTACTTGTGTTGGTATGCACACGGAGAACTATTTGTTCCTGATGAGAGTATGGAAGAACAGGTGGTTGGGTCAACTTCTAGTGCTAGCAACATGCATGTAGTTGGAAATGAGAACAGTAATCTTTACAGGAATATGGTTATGGATGCAATGAGAATGAGTGAAGGTAATGTCATAGAATGTCCAATCATAGAAGAAGAACCTAATACAGATGCAGCAAGGTTTTTTGATCTGTTGAAAGATTCTGACGAACCATTATGGGATGGCTGTACAAACCACAGTAAATTATCAGCCGTAGCACAGGTGTTCACCATCAAGTCAGATCACGGGTTGAGTGAGGTCGGTTATGACAAGATTATTGAATGGGCGAGAAGCATTTTACCTGAAAGGAATAGGCTGAAAGAGAACTTCTATGTTGCCAAGTCCATGATGAAACCCCTCGGTTTGGGATACTAGAAAATTAACATTTGCCTAACTTATGCATGTTATACTACCTTGAAAATGTTGAGATGACCAAGTGCATGACATGAGGGCATTCCCGTTACAAACTTAGAACTGGTAGAGGGAAGACTCTCGTAGGATATAAAAAACTTAGATACTTCCCAATCACACCTAGATTGCAGAGGTTATTCATGTCACCAAGGACTGCTGAGCACATGACATGACACCAATCACACCATGCGATTGATGGAGCGATGGTGCATCCTTCTAACGGTGAAGCCTGAAAACACTTTAACAGTGTGCATCCTCACTTTTCAGCTGAATCAAAGAACGTGCATCTTGGGTTATGTATAGACGGATTCAACCCATTCGGGTCATTTGCTGCTCCTTATTCTTGTTGGCCGGTCATACTGACAGTTTATAACTTGCCACCGGGGAAGTGTATGAGGTCGGAGTTCATGTTTTTATCTATGGTCATACCAGGTCCTAGCAGTCTGGGGTAGAATATAGATGTTTGTCTTCGTCCGTTGATTGATGAGTTGACGCAGTTGTGGTCCTCTACAGCTTTGACTTATGACATCTCGAGGAAACAAAATTTTGTTATGAGAGCGGCTTTGATGTGGAATATCAATGATTTCCCAGCTTATGGAATGATTTCTGGTTGGAGCACACATGGAGAGCTTGCATGTTCATACCGTATGGAGAACAACAAGGCATTCACGTTAACAAACGGGGGTAAAGCTTCTTTTTTTGACTGTCACCGTCATTTCTTGCCACCGAATCACAGGTATAGAAAGAACAAAAATGATTTCTTTGTTGGCAGAATTGAAAAGGATGTTGCACTCCTGCGTCTTTCTGGTGAAGAATTGTTTGATGTTGTGTCAGAGTACGGTGACATTGTGTTTGGTCTCTAATCAGGTAAGCAGAAGTTTTCTGGTTTTGGTTTGACCCATAATTGGGTGAATCGAAGTATCTTTTGGGAGCTTTCTTATTGGAAGACCAATCTTCTCCGCCATAACCTTGACGACATGCACATTGAAAAGAACGTGTTTGAGAACATTTTCAACATCATCATGGATGTGAAAGGGAAGACAAAGGACAACATCAAGGCTAGATTGGATGTAGTGCTGTTCTATAACCGTAAAAATATGGAGTTGGTTTGTGATGGGTCACGGGTGGCAAAACCAAAAGTAAGCTTCGTGTTAAAGAAAAACACACAACTACTAGTCTACAAATGGCTTAAGAGTCTGTGTTTTCCCGATGGACATGCCTCGAACATATCAAGGCTGGTTAATACGAAGGAATGGAGATTATATGGAATGAAGAGTCATGACTACCACGTGTTTATGCAAACACTCATCCCATTAGCTTTTCGTGATTTGTTGCCAAAGGGGATATGGGATGCACTAACGGAGATCAGTCATTTCTTTAGAGATATATGTTCCAGCAAGTTGAATGTTGATCACATTGAAAGGCTTGAAAAGAATATCATCGAGACAATATGCAAATTTGAGATGATATTCCCTCCATTATTTTTTGACTCGATGGAGTATCTACCCGTACATTTACCATTTGAGGTAAAAGTTGGAGGACCGGCCCAGTACAAATGGATGTATCCATTCGAGAGGTTAGATATTACAGGAGCTATGTAATTCATAATTAAATGTTTTTATTTTTATTTTTTTAATTGATAACTTTTTATTAATTATATATATATATATACACACACACAGGTACTTGTTCAATCTTAAAAAAAAAGTTAAGAACAAGGCGCATGTTGAGGCGTCAATATGTGAGGCCTATATTGTTGAGGAGATCTCAACATTTATCTCATACTATTTCGAACCTCATTTGAAAATGAGGATCAACCGTGTTCCACGGCATGATGATGGTGGTGAAGTGCCTTCAAGTGAGAACTTGTCAATATTCTCCAATCCTAGACGACCCACACCTAAAAATATCGTGAGGGGAAGATACTAGTCTACAAATGGATTAAGAGTCTGCGTTTCCCCGATGGACATACCTTGAACATATCAAGGCTAGTTAATACGGAGGAATGCAAATTATATGGAATGAAGAGTCATGACCGCCACGTGTTTATGCAAACACTCATCCCATTAGCTTTTCGTGATTTGTTGCCAAAGGGGATATGGGATGCACTAACGGAGATCAGTCATTTCTTTAGAGATATATGCTCCAGCAAGTTGAATGTTGATCACATTGAAAGGGTTGAAAAGAATATCATCGAGACAATATGCAAACTTGAGATGATATTCCCTTCATCATTTTTTGACTCAATGGAGCATCTACCCGTACATTTACCGTTTGAGGTAAAAGTTGGAAGACCGGTCCAATACAGATGGATGTATCCATTCGAGAGGTTAGATATTACAGGAGCTATGTAATTCATAATTAAATGTTTTTATTTTTATTTTTTTAATTGATAATTTTTTATTAATTATATATATATATATATATATATATATATATACAGGTACTTGTTCAATCTTAAAAAAAAAAGTTAAGAACAAGGCGCATGTTGAGACGTCAATATGGGAGGCCTATATTGTTGAGGAGATCTCAATATTTATCTCATACTATTTCGAACCTTATTTGAGAATGAGGATCAACCGTGTTCCACGGTATGATGGTGGTGGTGAACTGCCTTCAAGTGGGAACTTGTCAATATTCTCCAATCTTGGATGACCCACACCTAAAAATATTGTGAGGGGAAGATATTTGTCTGAAATAGAGTTCAGAAAAGTACACAATTATGTCCTATTTAACTGTGATGAGCTGAGACCTTTTATTAAGTAAGTAGATGTTCGACTTAAACTTTGTCAAGAGTGTACTATTTATGTTTTGTGATACCATAAACTTATATAATTTGGAATAACCTTGTAGGCAACATCGACAATATTTACTGTCCAATAACTCACAGCTGACCAAATTCCAGATCTTTCAATTACAAGATGAACAATTTGCCACATGGTTTAGAACACATGTAAGTCCTATCACAAACTCATTATCTCTTGCAATGTAATTAATTGTAGTCAATATTACATAATATCCGTTTATTGATTATTATTGTATTTAATTTACAAGGTTTACCAAATGGGAGGTAGTGTTGCTATTTCACTGTCTTTACTAGGCATGGGCCCTGAAACAAAAGTCAAGTGCTATAATGGGTATTTTGTCAATGGATATGTCTTTCATACTGAAGAATACGGGCATGGAAGAAAGACATACAACATCGGTGTTTGTATTAAGGGATCGACTTCTAGTGAGTTTGAAGTTGACTACTACGGTAGATTGAAAGAGGTCATCGAACTGCAATATCATAGCGAGCAAAATAGAGTGTTTTTATTCAAATGCAATTGGTATGACACAACTGACAGAGGAATCAGAGTAGATCCTCACTATGGTCTCGTTGAAATCAACTCAAAAGCTAGACACCGTAACATAAACGACGTCTTTGTTTTCACAAAGCAATGCCAACAAGTTTATTACACGTGCACCCTTTTTTTTAGAAAGGACCGATCAAGAGTTGATTGGTTATCCGTTTTAAAAACAAAACTCAAGGGTCGTGTCGACGTTGTTCAGGATGAGAACGAAGACACAAGTGTGATAGATGAAGTCTTTCAAACTAGTGAGTTGGTTGAACCATACCGAGTTGCTCCTTCGATTGACTTAGAAGAAAATTTAAATTTTCATGTTTTCAACGATAGTCTTGTTGATGTTGACGCAAAGGAGTTGAATGTTGTTCTGAGCTCTACTAGTGGAAAAGGGAATGTTGTTGAAGAAGATGATAATGAAATTAAAGAGTGTGATGAAGCTGATGATAATAATTCAATTGAGGACGAAGATGAAAATTCTGACTAACTAAACATGTTCTAAAGCCTTATTTTTATAATGTAATATTTTGGAACATGAAATATTTATTCTTCTTTGATGGTCAGCTCTTATTATTGTGTTATGTGTACTGTAAGATTGCAATTCAAGATTTTGTAAAGGGGATACACCGACGGTTTCACTGACGGAATATAACCCGTCGATATTTCACAGAGAGTTGAAAAAACATTACGGGATTGTGCCATTGTCACTGACGGGATATAACCCGTCGGTATTTCACAGAGAGTTGAAAAACATGTACGGGATTGTGCCACAATCACCGACGGACTCACCGATGGCGTTACCGATGGATTACGCACATCCCAAAGCGCACGCATGTCAGAAGCATGTTTGTCGGCACAAGTACCGACGAATCGAAAAAGACTGGCGGGATTTTCAAACTTTTTTGGTGCGCATATCAATTAATTTCTGATGGAATTACCGACGGAATTTAATGCCACCGACAACAAATAATGTTCGTCGGTAATTCCGTTAGAAATATTGATATATAAAACCCTCCTCTCCCCTCATTTGGTTCATTTTTTCTCTCGGCTCCGTTTCTTTTCTTCTCTATTTCTCTTCTCCTCTCCGTTTCTATTTGGTTTTTGGAAGAGATTTTATTGTTTTGGTGGTAGTTTTAAAAGGTATGTATTATTTTTTCTTTATCTTTGTATTTTTTTTATTTTAATTATGATTATTTTTTTTGTTTTATTTTTTTTTGTGTATTGTTTGTAGATAAAATCTTAAATTCAACACACTATTAAGGTAAGCATTTTTTATTCCTAAATTTATTTTGAATTGATATAGTGTTTTTTAGTTTTGTGTATTGTTTGTTTTGTGTTTAGGTTGTTTTGTATAGTGTTTTTTTAGTTTTTTCATTTTATTTATAAATTTAATGATATTATTGTTTGTATTGCAATAATTGTTATTGTTGAATTTATATTTAAAATGTTAATTCATAAATAGAATTATATTTAATTAGTTTATCTTAATTTAAGATATTATTGTCTGTATTGCTATAATTGTTATTATTGAATTTATGTTTTAAATGTTAATTGAAATCTAATTAAATTTAATTAGTTTATATTAATTTTAGGATATTATTGTTTACCTGTCATTGTTATTGCTTGTTATTACATTTTTATATTTATGTGTACACGTTAATTTCTATTTTGAGGTCCATTACGGTCGTGTCATGAGTGATATTGATTTAGTTACTTTTTGCTTTTGACCATGTAATTATTTATAAATTAAGAGTCTTGTCTCCCAAAACTTAAAATGTAATATTAATCTGTAAATTTGAATGTATGACTTTAATCTAATGTTTGTAACTCTAAGTACCAATTTAACAATGAATGTTCATAGTTGAAATTAATTCTTTTACTTGAATTTCATTATATGATGTTATTGAATAAGATGTTTTGTGTTGATGATGATGAGTTGGGTTGAGATCCAAGATCATTGGATCGGGATGTGAAATGAAATTGGAAGTGTAAATGATTTTGTCGATAACTTGGGACCTCCCTGTATAGGGGAGACTATGTCAAATTTTTTTTAAATAATCAAAGTTAATTGTGTAAGTATTCGTATAAATTTGTGTAGATGCGTAGAATGAAATCTATAGCACGTCGTCAGCAAACGGTTGCAGCTAGTTTTTCTAGCAGCGAGGAGGACGTATTCTTAGGTGCTGATCACGGCGAGGAATCTATGCCAACTTGTAATGCTACCTCTTCTAGCGCGGTTTCACAGCGCAGAAGTGGTGTGTCTTCACAGCGGGGTCAATTCACCTGCAAGTACCAAGCACAATGGAAGGATGACCTCTCAATGTCAGTTTGTTTAGGTTTTAGTTTTTTTTGTACTTATAACATAATTTATGAACAACTAATTAATATTATTATTTTTATTTAATTTCAGGTTCACAAACATTGAGAATGTAAGGGCTATAACATTGGCGTTTAAATCATCGATGGAGATTTCATTGTTTCAATGGAGCCAGGTTTCCAGACATCGTGAGTGGAAACCTAATATCGATGCATCATTTAAGCGATTTCAGGTCGGTGTTAATTTTTAATTTCTATCTTATTTTTAATAAATGATTTTTATATTTTTATATCTTGAACTATTTTTATTTTATATGAATTATTTATATACACAGAACAAATTTGAGTGGGATAGGATGAACAACATTGTTGTGAGGAGGGTATGGGAGAATCATGCGGCAGCTAGGTAACATCGAAAATAATATTTATTTTTGTTTTATAATTTTATATTTTAAATTCTAATTTGTTACTATGGAAATAGGTTGCGTGATTTTTGGTATGACACCAAAAAAATCAAAAAGACATGTGAGGGATAACGGTCTTGAATGATGGAATGAGGTGGTGGTTTGGCTGGAATTCAAACCGCCATTCATCTCGGGGGAAATATGGACGGTATATATTGAGCACGTGACCTCAAAGCGGTTCTCACGGCGCTCACAATCCGGCGCCAACAACCGGAACCGGCAAATTCATGGTTCGGTGACCACGCACACTGGCGGATCCGTCTTATTCAGCGCACATGCAAAGCGGATGGTAAGATTAATTTTAATGAAATATATCGTTAATTAATTTTTCGTTCCTTATAATATATTTAACTTTCAACCTATTTTTTCCTTACAGGCTGCATCTCTTGGACGTGAGCCGAGTCCAATGGAACTGTTTGTAGAGACGCATGTGCGGAGTCAAGACCGCCAAAAGAAGGTGCAGCAATTCGTGGACAACCGTGCTCAGCACTTCGTGGTATTTTCGTTCATTCATTTTATTTTGTAAGTTATTATTTTCTTGAATTGTATATGATGATTTTTTAAAAAAAATTCAGGAGACTTATAATAGTCGGTTGAGGGAGAGATATGGGGACAATCCTTCGACCCATCCAGATTTCAATCCAGATTTGTGGATGGAGGTGGGATTGTCTGATGGACCCGAAAAAAATCGGGTATATGGGCTTTCCAACATTACGGCTGAAAACTTGCGTTCGGCCTATAGTGTCTCAACCATTGGGAGCTCTCCATCAGTATCGAACACCCAGTCTGAGGAGTTCATTGCCTTGAAACAACAATATCAACAACTCTCGACGAATTATGATGAGCTCTGTCAAATAGTCATGGAGATGAGATCAAAGATGGGTGATGATACTTGTGCAGCTCCTTTTTGGCCGTACGGTCCCGGGAACAACCAGTCTCCTCCTCCTCCTCCTCCTCCTCCTCCTCCTCCTCCAGCTCCGCCACTATTCTAGTTTAATTTTTTAAAAAACACATTAAATTTGTAATGAATATTTGGATGAATATTATTTTACGTTATTTTTATATTTTTAATGTTTAATCTAATTTTTTATTTGTTTATAAAGCTTTTTTACTATTAATAAATTATTTTTTATATATATTTTAAATACATACCGACGACTTTATAGACGGAAATAGTTCATCGATATTTTACAGAGAGTTGCAAAACAATTACCAACGCTGTCATAATTACCGACGGACATATTCCGTCGGTGTTTAAATACAGACGGCTTTACCGACGGATAATTACCGTCGGTATTTTACAGAGAGTAGTCAAACAATTACCACCGATGCTATAATTACCAATGGATTCTCCGTCAGTAATTACCGTTGAAAATTCAGACGGATTTAGTCCGTCGATAATGTTCTCGCGGAAAAAAAAAATTTAGCGCACGTATCCATCTGTAAGACCATTGGTGGGTGGTTTTTTTATTTGCAACAGAATTAATGATAGAAACGAGAGTTATTGACGACTATTATATTGACTGATGTATTTTATCAGTAATAATTTTACCGATAGAGTTTTTATTTTTTGCAGAATTAGTCTGTTGGTAAAATTATTTAACAGTGTAGTGTTGATAACAAATACTGTCATGAAAATAACAAATTAACGAAGAAAAGGCAGGATCATATTTAGGGGCGGCCCTAGCCTGCAAATATTGCTGGATTCTTGCAATTCAACACAATTATTGACCACAATTTGCTATCAACTACCATTCTACCCAGGCTTGATTAGACATTTTCTCTACCTAAAGCAACAC
>Ga0325403_1001740_pt1 | contig 18536 bp, 6 predicted proteins | sample PopdelMetagenome_19_FD_205665 | JGI IMG/M metagenome (GOLD analysis project Ga0325403, IMG submission 205665) | Populus deltoides microbial communities from Bellville, Georgia, United States - Xylem-PdKOR-R4 | ecosystem: Host-associated > Plants > Phyllosphere > Stem > Wood/Secondary xylem...
TGCCAGCGTTTTGTGAGAAGTTACTAGGATAGCACCTTGTAGAAGTGGCATGTTTGGTCTTTTTCCAAAAGATAAATAGACCAAGATAGAAGACGTGAAAACCAACATAACTATATGATCATCCCTCCATGTCACGAGATGATTCTTCTGGTTTTAAAATTGTTTTTATAACTGTATTATATATATTTAAAAAAATATTATTTTGTTTAAAAATATATTAAAATAATCTTTTTATTTTTAATATCAAAACATTAAAACAATTATAAAAAACTACAAATAATAATTTAAAACTAAAAAAATAAAAAAATTAAAGTTTTTCCAAAAATACAATTAAACCATAATACCAAATAGAACTTTAAGCAAGATTCCTATCTTTTTGAAACGATTATATACACATAATAAGTATCTTTATTATTATGATGGTATTTCTCAAAATTAAAACACTGTACCATAATATAAAAAAATACAAAATCATTTTCAATCCAAAATAACCCCTGTTTTTAGAATTATATCATGAGACTTTGCTCATATAGCATAAAATAACCCAATAAAAAAATTTACAAATAATCTCAGGATATGGTTGTGAACCTTGTAGTTATTTTTCAAAATATTTTTTATTCAGAAATATATTAAAATAATATTTTTTTAAAAAAATTATTTTTAACATCAGCGCATCAAGATGATCTAAAAACATAAAAAAAATATTAATTTAAAGTAAAGAAAAAAATAAAAAAAATTTAAAATTTTTTAAAAATACTTTTAAAATATAAAAACAAATAAGACAAAACAATTAAGAGATTGCTCTTTTCACGGATTTTTTAAGTTAGAAAATTTAAACTTGATATTTAAATAAATTTATTCTATTAAATCCAGCAAGCAACATCAACTTGGATATCTATCTAGAACCATCAACTTGGATCTCTCTATCTAGAATTTTCTGACCCAATATTCAAATAAGTCTAACAGCAAGGAGACATTTCTAAATTCGAATTCTTAATCTCCACCTTGTGTTTTTAATTTACACGCAAGTGTGTCCTTGTAGGCAAACTCTTTTTTTATATATATAAATTGACTCTTGAAAATAGTGTTTTTAAATATGTCCCTGATATAAAAAACTAAATTTATTTAATTTTTAATTGATATGAACTACCGCACTTGGATCTCTGTCTAAAAATCAAGAAGGGCCCTCGAGTGGTTGAACTGAGCTTTTATTTTTCACAACCAACCCCAAATAAACAAACAACTAACAAGAGACGATTCAAAAACAGTTCAAAGAATTGCGTTTGTAATAGCTTTTCTTTTCTTTTTTCTTTTGAGATGTCTAGATTCTAAATTATAGTTTGTAATTGTGTTCTAAACAATATTTTTATAAAAATATTTTTTTAAAATTAATATTTTTATGTTTTTTTATTGTTTTGACGCGCTGATGTTAAAAATATTTTTTAAAAAATATAAAAGAGTTATTTTAATGTATTTTGAAATAAAAAACAACTGTTACCACGCTTCCAACACCACCACACAAAGCAAAGCAGCCATGTATCTACGAACTCCTACTTTTAGTCCTAAGCTACTAGAGTCTATTTGTTTTTATGTTTTAAAAATATTTAAAAAAATTGAAATATTTTATTTATTTTAAATTAATATAATTTTTAATATTTTTAGATTATTTTATTGTTTTGATATTACAAATAATTTTTAAAAAATAAAATTATTTTATTTTAATGCATTTTAGTACACTAGCTTGAAATTAACCTATTCCAAAAGAAAAGTCTGCGAACAGGGTGGCTGGCCACTTACAGGCAATACAGCCTCCACCAAGTTCAAGCAACTTAAAGATAAAAAAAAGCAGTGACTTTTCGGCTTTCGCAGCTCAATTATTGACTTGAAGGAAACACCCTTTCGTCAATGAATGCATCGAAAGTCACACATTGCGTGTAGCTGCCTCTACACAGATTCCTTAACAGTTAAGTACCTAGGGTTTTTGTCTTTTTCTGGAATAAAGTTTAAATAAACAAGTGTTTTTTTGCCCCCCTCGCTTTACCAATAATTGATGTTTGGCAAGTAGAAGAGCCACTTAACGAACTTTTTTTACAGTCAGAAGTTGGATTTTTTTATTCCACTTTTTATATATATATATATTTTATTAATATTGGTGTTCGGATCAGCTTGCGCGTGTACCTCGATTAATTCTATAAGTCTTGAAGTTAACGACCGTGTAAACCTCCAGTGACCATCATATTAGCAACCACATGGCTCGAACCTGAGACCACAAGAGAAGCAAACCCTTTAATCTCAAACTATCAGCACTGAAACACCCATGGTTTCCACTTTATATTCTTAATAATATTTTTTATTACTGTAAAATTGGACATCTAACCATGTGAAATTGCCTGGAAATGCCATAGTTATGATAAATGAGTTCATGTGATATATTGATTTAATCATGTTTGTTTATGTATAATTGTTTTTTTTAATTAACGTGGCGGGCCCTGAAGTTAACAATCATGTAAGCCTCTAGTGACGATCATATTAGCAACTATAGGGCTTGAACCTGAGACCACGGGAAGAGCAAACCCTTTGGTCTCAAACTCTTACCACTAAGCTATCTACTAGATGATTAATTATGTTTTTAATATTATTATTGTTAGTATTTATATTTTTTATAAATTACGTGTTTTTTTTACACTTAATTTTTTCAACAAGACACTATTGATTGAATTTTAATTTCTATCAATTTTACAAGTTTTTTAAAATAAAGATAAGAATTAAAAAAATAGTATAAATAGATATAAAGTGATAAATATTTAAAGTGTTAAACATAAAAAATATTTTTTTTTCAAAAAAAGTAAAAAGATATTAAAAAAATAAAGATAAAAAAATGGTGATAAATAAACTAAGTGAAAAGCAAATAAATATAACTTATTCTCTTAAAAAAACCAAAAATTAAAATTTTATCACTGCTACATTAAAAAAATTTAGCAAAATCTGCATTTTTATTATTCCTACAAGAAAACACTTTTTTGTTTTGGTATATGTATAATTTATAAATTAATATGCTTGGGATCATAAAAATTTGTTAACCAGTCAAGATATTATTAATTAAAATATTATTTAAATTTTAAATTAAATCTGAATAAAAAAAATAATTTAATCAAGGTTATACTGTATTTTCATTTATATGCTCAAGTACATTTACAAAAATTGAATAAATTCATATTTCATTGAGATGTAGTCCGAATATGTAAAGGACTCCCCTCGATAATCTATTGGGCTATTAGCCGAACAATAGTATATCTACCAAAGGCCCATATAAACCCAGGCCCATACCCGTATAGCAGCTCGTAAGTCCTAACCAAAATAATTACTCTCTTAGTCGTACAAAGCAGGGTGATGAAAGAAGAAGCCAAAAAACCAATCTAATCCTCAAAATTTTCTCCCTCGCGCAAAATCTTTCCTGGAAAGTGAATTTTTTCCCGGAAACTCAAAACCCAATTCAATCTACCGAATCATAAATTACAATACAGTTAAGGATTTTGACTCTTTGGCGAGTGTAAATACAATTGTTGAATTCTTTATGAGAGTAACGGTGTGGATATTAGTGCCTTTTAAGCGTTTTTAATTTGGGTGTTTATTTGATTACAGAGAGAAGTGGAGTCCGGTTTTGGATTACCGATGATGATGGTTCAATGATGTCACTGTTCTGGATTGTGATTCGTCAGCTTGCAGAAATTGAAGCAATGGTAAAAAATAAATAAATAGGGTTTCTGTTTCTCATTTCTTGTTAATCTTGATTTTATTTTCAGTAGTGATCAGTTACGGTTGATGCTGTGGTGTTCTTTGAAGGAAATGAAAGATTTTTGGAAAGAGAGCGAGCCCTTCACTTAGACTAGCCAAATGACTGTGATAAGTGCTTTGAATTAGCGTTTTGTGACTCTTGATTGATTTGATGTTATTAAAGTGTTTAACCTCATGCATTGTTGAAGCGAATGAAATTTGATTATTCAAGGTTTTGTCATTTGTCAACTATAAGGTAAATATTGTTCTAGAAGAGGGCCTTGTGAATTCAATGAAAAAGAGTATTTTTTTTGCACTTGCCAGATAACCATGACAAGTAGTTTGAGTTACAGTTTTGTTAGATTAGATCCAAATGGGAAAATACGTGCCAATGCTTTGTTTTTTTTTTTTTAGTTTGCAAAAATGGGAAATAAAATATATGAAATTTTGCGTTTACACCGCTTAATTTGTGTGGCATTGAGTGTACAAAATACAGACTGGAGCAAATTTAATGGAACTGGAATAGCTAGATAGGTTTGGATGTTTATTATTGTTGTGCACAGGCTACGTCGAAAAAGGTGATTACAAGAGAAGAGTGGGAAAAGAAGCTTAATGATGTAAAAATCAGGAAAGAAGACATGAATAAATTGGTGATGAACTTTCTTGTTACTGAAGGTTATGTTGATGCTGCTGAGAAATTCCAGATGGAATCAGGAACTGAACGTATCCTTTATCTTCAATATTAGCTCATTCTTATTGCTGGCATTTTATGTTTCGTGCTCTGGTGGCATGACCTTGTGAGGATCCTGTGTTTTTCCTTATTGAGAAACAGCAGATATAGATCTTGCAACAATTACAGATCGAATGGCTGTTAAGAAGGCTGTGCAGTGTGGAAATGTTGAGGATGCTATTGAGAAAGTCAATGATTTAAATCCCGAGGTTAGACTTTTTATTATGTTGCTACAATCTATGCGAAGGTGACTTGTGTGTCAATTATACACAAATTACAGTCCCTGTCATAGTTTGTCAGAATGATTTGACTACATTGTTTGTTTGTTTAATCTGTTTTCTCAAACTTTTAGCTTTTTAAGTGTCTAAAAGGACTTCTGCAGTTTGCTTATTGTATTCATGAATGTCTTTTTTTGAAACTCCCTCTTCCTTAGAAGGATCAGGAAGCATGTTAGGCAGTCATCCATGATTATGTTGGCTGTAACATCTTGAACTTTGCTCAACAAGCATACAATTGCATTGAGCTGTAAGAGACCTTCAACTTTCTATTACCATATAATTGTTTCTGTAGCAAAATTAATGGTTTGCCCTTAGTAACTGGTTATGGTATAGCTCCAGCATCCTAGCTACCTTTACTGATTTCATAGGTTTGAATAAAATATGACTTGAACTACGTGATTGTGCGTGCCAATGATCTGCTTATGGGCTGAGTGCTTATTAGCTATGAATGTTTCAAGGAAGCAAATGAATAAACTGCAGGATTGTACGTTACCATTTTGCATGTTGCATCTTTGCAACTCATGTTAGTCTAGCCAAGAGAGAGATGTGATTTTCTCATGCATGGTGTTTGGCATATTGCCTGGTTTGTGTGTACTAATGAAATGACAGGAAAGTAATAAAGAAAGCTAGAGTATGGAAATTTCGTCTTTAATGGCGGTTGTGGAATTTCAGAAACATAATTCTTTCAAGTGAGGGTTATTCATTTTGCCATAAATGTCTGATCTTTTCAGTATTTGTTTTTGTGTGTTGCAAGACAACCATATACAGTATGGCCTTTTTTCTATCTTGATTTCCTTATGTGAAAATACTTCATGCAGATACTGGACACAAATCCGCAGCTGTTTTTCCATCTCCAGCAACAGAGATTTATAGAACTGATTCGGAATGGCAAGGTAGAAGAGGCTTTGGAGTTTGCTCAGGAGGAACTTGCACCAAGGGGAGAAGAAAACGTAATTCTGAGTTGTTCATAATTTTGTTATGTTGACTTCTATTGCATTTGATATCATTTGCAATTCCTTATGGCTCTTTTTTTTTCCATCAATTTGATCAGACTTAAATGATTAAACGGGTTTCATATTTATTGAAACTAATAATGGTAGTCACCTTGAAGATAAATACTGTCTTAGTAGACACGTTCACATGACAACTGTGGTGATAATAAATGACCTGAGAAAGTTGATAAATTCTGCAGCAAAGCTTTTTAGAAGAACTGGAGAGGACTGTTGCCCTGCTGGCTTTTGAAGATGTTTCTAACTGCCCTGTTGGAGGACTTTTGGATATTTCACAGCGCCTGAAGACAGCAAGTGAGGTGAATGCAGCTATCCTTACAAGCCAGAGTCGTGAAAAAGGTTGGTGGATTTCTTTCCTCTTTCTTCCTTTTTTGGTATGCTCGTGTGTGTGTGTAAATAGAAATGAATGTTCCCGTGTACTTGGGTGATGTATGCTGCTCTTTGTTTTTATATACCAAAAGGAAAAAAAAGGAGAAGAAGAAATCAAACACCTTGGTTATCGTCTTGGTAACCAAATAAATTATTATTCTTGATATATCTTCTGGACATGCTCTTCTATTCATTAAAACATCATACACAAATTTCCACTCTCATAGTTGTACAAAGGGATGCTTACCTCCCAGACATGTCAATTAGGTACTGGTCTAAAATGGGCATCAGTTACTGTAACAGCATCCTTTATGTCAGATTTAACTTTTATATTTTTGCCCAATTGAACTTTGCTGATTTAAGGACCTGCCTGAAGGGTTGCTTGATCTTCACTCAGTAGCACTAAGAGCCTGAACATTGGCTCTCACTTAAAATGCGGCCATTTTATTCTTTCCGTTGGGGAGAATATATAGGAATATTGAGAAAGGCATTCTTAAGGGAATTTGCGTATGTTACTCCTTAGGTCACATCAGTAGCTATGAATTAGACATGCTTATTTTCTTTCACAATACTTGCTGAATTCTCAAAGAGAAGATGGCAAAAGCAAAGAGAGATGCAAGCAGTAGAGGTTGCATAGTTTGGGTCCTGACTGTTTCTTTTGTTCTCACATCCGTCATGCTTTATTGGGCTTGTGTTCGTGAGTTGATTCTTGATATTGTTTTTTTGCACCGTCATATTTTTATATGAAGAATTAATTTATAACGTAATCACAGATCCAAAGCTTCCAAGCTTGTTAAAAATGTTGCTATGGGCTCAGAACCAACTTGATGAGAAAGCTGTTTATCCTCGAATAAACGATTTATCCACTGCCATGCTTGAAGACCCTGCAGTTTGAGTTGCGCGCAAGTTTTAGGCTTGGCCTAGCTTGCACATGCAGAAACTAGATGGAATGATAAATTTCTGTACTCAATATTACAGCGACTCTAGACAGCTATTTGTTGGATGCAACTTTTTTACAATTTGTTTGCTGTTCTTTCTCTTCTATTCCAAACATTGCTTGCTCCCTTTGAAATTGTGGATTATGGCATATTATCCAATAACGCAATGAGATTAGTACAAGTGATTTCAAGGCTGTGACCAAACTTTGAAAATGTTGTCTTGTTGATGTCCCCTAATATCCCAACAACAAATTCAAGGGCAAGCGATGAGAGGAACCGCAATTCACTTGCCTGGACAAAAATGCCCAGCAGGGCATTTAACTGAGCATTTAATAATGGAATGCTTTCTGCTATTCAGCTGCTTAATAGGGTTGATTGGCAACAACAGCGACATAAAATTGGGTAAAGAAAATGTACAGAACAGACTGAAAAAACAAACAAATACCACTCTCAATGTTCTTCTACCCACACCACGTAGACCCATAGAATAAGATGGCTCTCCTGAAGGATATTAGTGTTGGTATTCGTATTACCATGTTTGAATGCATCTCCACTTGCATCCAAATTGCAACAACCATCATCAAAATTGAGAGCATAACTTGAAGGATCATACTGGAACTTGAATCGCTGCTTCCCACCATTCTTTTTCACGGCCTTCTTCACTGCTGCCTTGAGCCACCAAAAAAGGGCCCTGCATTGCTTCTTGCTGTAACTATTCACACATTCAAAGCTTCCAATCAATAAGCCCATGTCAATCAATAAGCAGAAACCCTCAATTCTCATAAACAAAACCAACAACCCAAGAACTGATATCTTAAAGGAGAAACAAAAGAGATTAGGAAGTTGGCTTGCAGGTATCTCTTCGCTTTATAAAGAGAGAAGAAACAAGAAAACTTGGCAAACTGTTTCAGAGAATGAGAAAAGAGAATACCAAAAAAAGAAGAATGAAATGGATGAGTGCAGCAATAAAACAAGCAAATCTTTTGGGTCTTTCAAAGAAGCTGCTATAGCTGCAGCATCCACAGTCATGTGCCCTCTTTTGACATGATATTGGGTGCTCAAATTCCATCATCTACTATAAGAAAAAGGAGAGAAAAGAGAAGGTTGCAGTGGGCAGGAGAGCCTCTCTCACTCTCCATAGTCCTATCACTATCAAATTGTTGTTGTGGTAGCTGTACTGCTATAACAAATGTGTGCGCCTTCGCACTTCATGATGAATTCCTTGTCCGCATCGGGTTTTACTTTCTTTTCAAGTATTCTTACCTAGCAAGAAGAGGCACCTACCTATGTCAAGGGCTAAAACTCAGGCACGATGTTAATGGAGGGAGACCAGAAGGAGTCACTAGACCAACCTGTAGGTTGCGACAAGCAAAGGTTGCACTTAACTGCTTTATAAAGTACTTCTAAGTCACTTGTCAAGCGGTTTCGTTTCAACTGGCTAGCTGGTTTGACTCACAGGTTAGATTTTTTTTTTTTATTTGAGTAAAGATTCTGAATTTGAAATTTAAAGAAGAAAATTAATTATTCTAGGTTTTTTTTCTAGTATTTGTTCATCTTTATTTTCTTATTTATACGTTACAATTCATCTTAAAATTTGATTTTTGAATATGTTTTATATTACTCAAATTAATTAAATTTGGTTCACTTATCCTACATTTTTTTTTTTTTTGGTTTTAGTTAACCAATAGACTTATCAACCCTGCTAAAACATTCAATGATGGTGTGAAAAAAAAGATATGCTTAATAACTTTTTCAAGTGATTAGGTGTTTATTTTTTTAAACAAGATTAAGATTTCGAGTCTTGTAAATGGAGTATATCATTATAATAAAAGTTTTATTTTTTAATGAATAAACCCGGCTCAACTAGATTAGTCGGAGTCCAATAAACTTTTAAATACTAAGGTTTAGATAAAAAAAAAACCCATGAATGAAATGTAATTTTCATTAAAATTATATATATAAAAATGACATATTTAAAGTTCAATTTTTAATTTACACGATAAAAAATATTTAGTAGTTTTTATATATTTTTCATATACTAACACACAAAAACTTATATGATATATAACTCAAAACCAACTATACATGAGAAGCTCCACATATTTTATCATCTCAGGTATGAGGAACATATCACAACCAAACATGAAACAGCAATGGTGGTGGTGTCTGAGACTCTAGCCCTAAACCAGCCATGATCCCTAACAGGGCCCGAGTCGTTGATATTTGTACAATGATTTGCTCGTCACTGTAAAAGGTCCTTGCACTGATAATTTCTGTAGCATAGGTTAATTGAAGCTATGAAGGACCATCCGTGATTTAGACCATCACATGCATCACAAGTAGATAAAGTGGGCTCTGGAGATCTCTAATGATCTATCAAATCAGTCTTATTTTTTACCTCTCAGCTGCCTATACAATATTTGTTCATGTGGGAAGACGGTAGGTCTGCTTCCTGGATTTCTACCTTATATGCCGTTGTTTTCTTCTCCAAAGACTTTCTGCCTTTTCATACTCATTAAATTCCCTTTTGTCTCACTCCACAGCTCCCTTCTATGTTTGCCAGTGGCATGGTGCCCTATCACTTGCTTTTTCAAACTCTTACCCTAGCCTGCCAATGGAGCTTGTGGACACATTCCCAGATAAGTTGACATTCTGTGCCAATAAAACAAAGCTTGTCTTCCACATTGGAAACTCCATGGAGTCCTTCCAGAGTATTATCTCTCTATTTTGATGTGAGTTGCATGCATAGTCGCCCAGAGCAGAACTTGGATCATGAATTTGCTTGCAAATCAATCTATGTTTTTTATAAAATCAATTTGGATTTAAAGAAACCCCATTAGAAATAAACTTAATTTGGATCAAGTTTCGAAACCTTAGTTTAATAACTTGAATATGGGCTTTCTTAGAATTTGGTATAAAAAATTTCAACGGGTCAGAATTTTCCACTAGGCTTTTTCTTGAAGTCGGCCTTTCTTATCATGAGCCTTTAACCATCTGGTAGCCTACAGCAGAGAACATTATAGGCGCAAAATATTGTACCAGATCCATCACAATCACTAGTCAATCCAATTGTTCAGACTCTCTCAAGGCTAGCTGGATCTCACAGCTCCATGCCAAGTTTGTTCTCATTCCCAGTTTGGTAGTGCTTGTTCATGTACCTTTGCGGATTCTTCCTACTGGAAGCTTGTATCTTTTTCTTTCATTTTCTGGTCTTGTTTGTGCATTTTTTTAGGAATAAACATAACATTAAACTAAAGGAGAATACAGCAGTACAAGAGATAAAACAGAATCGGGGACGTCTTCCTCTCAAGTTCTCTGAGAAACACTAGGATTAGCTAACTGTGCTAGAGCATGGGCAATAGCATTCCCATATCTCTTTGGAAAAGTGTACTCGTCGTTCTTAGAAGAGTGTCAAAGCATTCTATCCTTTAAAAATCAAGAACTCAAAGAGATAGGTAGGACCTGGAGAGCATCAAACTGATAGCAGTGAGACAACAACAACATCTCTCCACATCAACGAGGTCACTAATTAACGAACTCTCGAGATATACCCAATGGCTTAGGAGATTGAACTTTGAAGTCCAAAATAACATGGCAGCCATCGATCAGTCCTTATGGTGACCTGACTCCTATTACCAATAACCCATCTAGCTACAAGCCTACAACCTCTGCTTAAAGCTATCTAGCGGCCAAAATACATCTCAGACAACGCAGACCATAAGTTAGTGGTGGGAAAGTATTTGGCTTGTAGCTTGTAGGACTTGTGCTATAAAAGGATACCAATCTCCTTCCTTGTTTAGCAAGCAAAGCAACATTGAATTGAGGGATGCTTCGAAATTCTCCACAATTCTTCTTGTTCATGCACACCTTATCCCAAGCTAACCTTGGAATGCCACAACCCTCATCAGAGTTGCTCCACGCTTGCCAATAACCACACATAATGCCTTCACCTTCGGATCAAGATTATCCATTGATTTGCTTAGCCAACAGTTATAGAGTTACCTCATGGAGAGTTAAGCGTATCAACGCGGGCATATAATTAATGGGCCTTGAAATACTATTTCCCTGTCCCTTATCCAGTAAACTACAATGCCTCAACTCATTTCATGGAGCTATTCCTTTAGGATCACCATGCTAGGGTCGAGCTCTTGAATTGGGTCTCGTGTAACTGCTTGGATAGAAGTTAAGAACCCTTTTTTTTGTGGGATTCCAAATAAGCAATTGATAACAATTGACAAATCATTCAAGTAATTGATTGAACAATCAACGAAAATTCTCTCTAAAAGACTTTTTAGACCTATAAGAAGTGGAATCAAAACTTCCTTGTTGAATAATCAGTCCTTATTTGAATGGAATTATGGAGTTCATCATAACTCAATTTAAAAGTTCACTCTCGATAAGTCCATTACATAGAATTGAATGGAATTATGGAGTTCATAACTCAATTTTCAAAGTTCACTTTCAATAAGTCCACTATGTACAATTATTGACCTAAACATCAATCCAGATTATTGGAGTTCATCCCTCAAATGGATGCCACATTATCAAATTTTATAATTCCCACCTTATCAAACATCTTCATAGGCATAGATCCTCCGACATCAAAATATTTAGAGCCTTTATCCCTTGGATTGATAAATTTAAGCTTTTGACGATGAGCTTTTAAGCTCCACATTCTAAAAGCACAACAAACAAACAATGATCACCCTGAATTTTAAAACTTTCTTTGAAAATCAAAACTAATGGATTCATAGCTTTTGTTATTATATGTATTAATGATTTTTTTTTAAATATTTTTTATTTTTTAAAATTTATTTTTAATATCAGCACGTCAAAATAATCTGAAAATATAAAATAATTAATTTAAAATAAAAATAATTTAATTTTTTAAAAAATATTTATAAAACATAAAAATAAACATAAGAATTTCTTATGGTGACAAGGAGTTTGGAGTGCAGAGGGATTTATATAGGGTTTTGGCACTCATGAAATCATTATGGTTTTTCTAAATGGTGTGCCATGTTCTTGAATATAAAATAATAAAAAGTATTTTCAATTCTTGTATATTCATGTTATTAGTTGAGGAATTAAAAGGTCAGTCATCAGATAAGTTTTCATGTTAAAGAAATGTTATCTATCTATACATATGGGATTTTGTTTCTAAAAAACCCACTAGATAGCTTTTTTTATGAAGAAAAACAAAAAATATATAATTAAAAAGAATATTAATTATTATAGTTGTCAAACTTCACACTACTCTATATTAAACTGAAAATTTAACAATTTAATTAGTTTAAAATTAAACTAGTAAAAGAATTACTTTAAATTCAATTCATTCAGTCAAAACTTAATTAATTTAATTAACTCGGTTTAATATAATCCAAACTCAATCAAGTTAATTTAAAAAAATATCATATCAATATTGTTTAAGAATTTAATCCAACAACCCAATAACATTCCAATTTGAAAAGGAAAAACAAAAAACTGCTCAAAACAACTTGATTAGCCCTTGAATCTACAGAGATAAAGAGAAGATAAAGATGTGATCCCAGAAGATAACATCTGATTATAAAACTAACTGCTTTATTAACATGAGTGAAAAGGGTCATTTCTTGGTAATCGGACCTAATGCCTAGAGCCAATCTTGTGTTGGCCTGATGAGAACATTTGTGTGAGATTCGAGATTTCTAGTATCATGTGGTAGTATTCATATGGATTTGCTCCCTTTTCCTTCTTTTTTTGTGCCTTTTCAGAGTAGATTCATTGGTTAAACGCATGCCTGCGTATATACATATGTGAGTCCTCCATGCTTAGGACCACTTTTAGATTATTATTCAAGTCTTCAAAACTTAGGGTGTTTTTCATTACAGTGATCAATGATCATTTCAAATTAAGAAATCGAGATGCACTCTTGATCATTGATTAATTACATCATGTTTTAAATGAAATGACAGAGAAAAGACTGCTCAGTAAGTCATGCAGGGAACAATTGATAGCATTGCAGGCGTTATTGCTTGTATTAAAGCTATGACAAGATGAACTCGATATTGCAAAGCCATATATACTTGCTAGGCAATGTCCCAGTGACGATTCCAAAGCATTGAACCTTTTTCTCTCTCTCAAGATGAATTGCTATTTCCTTGGTTAGACCAACAAAACCTTTGTTATCATACAATAAATTCGGAAAAGGTAAATGTCACTTGCATCTCAATATCGACTATGGCCAAAGATGAGTACAAATTAAGGATGCTACTGCTATATCTTTTAGAGGAACAAAAGGGTCACCGATTTAGCGAAGATTCCTTATTTCGAGTTCCACAGCCGATTCTCCCTCTAATTTAGCTTCGATTTCTCAGAAAAATCTTTATCGTGATCCAAATATGACAATGCAAGAGACAATAACCCACCAAAAGTTTCCCTCACACCAGATTATGCCTTGATTATTTGGTCATCAACTAGGTAATATTGTCCTAGAATAATGCTCCAATCTTGACATTAGCTACCCTCCATGCATAATCCTTGGTCGATGCACACAAGAAACTGTTATGTTGTGTTCTCCGCTGTGTTATTTATATGTTCCATTTTTCTCTACATATAATTCCCATTTCACCTAAGATTGTTTAAAAGCATATAGGAGCTACTAGCTAGTACCACCACCTCACCTTTGCCAGAGCTGCTTCAATGGGCTCCCTCCCTTCTCCACCCCAGCCAACAACACCACCGCCATCTCCCGAATTTTCCCCATCGAGCTATAGGGTATATGCCTCATTTTGCCACAAGAATGTTTCCAATTGGATAGAATGTTACAACCCATCAAATAACACATGGAGTTATGTTAGCTCAATTCCTGGCCTAATTGAAAACCATGTCTTGAAAGGTTTTGCAATGGTTACGTTAGGTGATTCAATTTACATAATTGGTGGATTGCAATGTAGCAGAGCGCGACCACCTCACAATCTCAACGAGTCGGATGAATTTATCGACCTCGGAGTTGAGGTACTACGATCAGTTCTTTGCTACAATGTTCGTTCTAACCAATGGTCTCAATGTGCTCCCTTAGGCGTGCCACGATACGATTTTGCTTGTGCTATATGTGAAAATAAAATTTATGTGGCTGGAGGCAAGTCCAGTTTGGATAGTAGAAGGGGGATGTCCTGTGCCGAGGTATATGATCCAGCTCTTAGTGTGTGGAACCCCCTGCCTGGTATGAGCACATTAAGGTACAAATGTGTGGGTGTAACATGGCAAGGTAAAATTCATGTGGTAGGGGGGTTTGCCATGAGAGGGGGCTCTGATAAAACGGTGCCGTTTATAACCGAAAGGAGCTCTGCCGAGGTGTATGATCCACAAACAGGGAAGTGGGATCTAGCGGCAGGAATGTGGCAATTAGATGTCCCACCAAATCAAATTGTAGAAATTGATGGAAGACTATTCAGCTCTGTTGATTGCTTAAAGGCATGGAAAGGTCACATCGAAGCCTATGATGGGAAGCTCAACATATGGAATGTTGTTGATGGATCACATTTGCAAACTCTCAGCTCACCGATCTCGACATCAGAAGCCAGCGATGAAAACTGGCCACCAATCCAAAGGATATATCTCACGATGGCACCAATTGGGACTCAGTTATTTTTCATGGCAGGTTATAGGATGGCTGGGGAATTGTCACGTATAATGTCAATGGTCCTTATTTTCGACACCACAGCAACTAGACATGCATGGAGGAGCTCTGAGCCCATGGAAGAGGAGGGAGTGAAAGAACTCTGTAGTCATTGTTGCGTAGTTAGAATTTCTCAAGCAACCTAGCACGAAAAACGCAATGGACGACAGTCGCAAGTGACGTGACAATCTTACGCTAGTCATTCCTTGTATAATACAAAGCATATGTAATGAAGACACCATTAGAATTAATTGAATAATTCTTGTACTTGAAAATGTCCATGATATTCTCTTTTCTTAGGTGTAGATCATCCTTTTGCCTTGCTTGTTTTGATGCCATAGATAATAGGATCTTATGTATAAGGTTTTTCAAGATTCACTTTTGTAGTGTACTAAACTCGTCTTGCTTGGATGCTTCAATTGTTAGAGAAATAGTTTAAAATATAAACAAATAAACAGTTAATTTAGAGATGTTAAAACACTGTTTTTAAAGTATTTATTTGTTATATATAAATATAATATTTTCATAATAGAATTAAATTATCTAAATCTCTAAAATAATAAAAAGATGAAACAAAGAAAATAAAATACATTTTTTTAATTATCTGTAGCTTTATATTAAATTTGAAAACATTATAATGAAATATTATATCTTTTAATATTATAATTGTTAAAGAAATTATATGAGTGTTAATAAAACAGTTATTTTTTAAATTAAACTCAGTTCTATCTCAACATTTATAAATATAAAAATTAATTATGAAAATTAAATAAATTAATTTTAAAACATTTCAAGTGTCATCTTTTGATATTATAAATATTCATATAATAACACTAAGAATCCTACTAGAAGAATCATTTCACTATAAATTTCACTTAATTTACTACACAATAAAAACTCATATTTATAAACACTTAAAAAAGAGTATTTCTTTCTGATGTGAAATAAATATCTTATTTATTTATTTATTTACAAACTATACCAACACAACTTGTTACCTAAATAAGTACTTATTTTTAGATTATAATGAATAAAATATCATTTATTTTTATATTTTAAAAATATTTATAAAAAACAATAAAAACTACATTTCCAAACACAAGAAAAGCCACATGGCAAAAATCTTCTTTATGAAGTGCAATAGCTACATAAAACCCTATATATCAGACCTCTTCATCAATTTTTGTAGGGTTTATTTAGGATTATAATAATGATGATGGTTTAAAGTATTTTTTATTTAAAAATATATTAAAATAATATATTTTTTTATTTTTAAAAAATTATTTTTAAGATGAATTGATTAAAACTATCTAAAAATATATGTAAAATAAATTTTAAAAAATTAAATTTGAAAAAAAACAAAATTTTAACGGCATTCTCAATATAAACCTCATAGGCCTGCAAGCCCAACCCCAAGCCATGACCCTTTATTGTCAAACGGTCAATGGCTTCTGCACCATGGTACCATCAAAAGAAGAGAAAGTGACTCATACCTATGAGCAAAATAGAACATGAAAAGCCAAGAAATTGAAAAAGCAAGTAATAGATCCTTTCACGTGAGCCCGTAAGGCTATCACCATTCACCAGCCACCATGCACCCACCTCTTGTACAATGAAAACAAAAATAAAATATTCGGGAGGTGAGCAGTAATAAGAGTTTAAAATTATTTTTTATTATTTCAAGTTTGAATTTTGTAGTTATTTATATAATTACTATTAGAAATTTATATAATTGTTAATTTTAAAACCCGTAGAATTAGTCGAGGTATACGCAAGTTGGCTCGGACACTTATGTTAATAAAAAAAAATCTTAAGAGATAATTTAATTATTGAGGTATTGAGTTTACTATGTAATGATTATGAGTTTGAATTTTTTAAGAATCACTAAAAATTTATATGATCGTTAATTTTAAAACTTATGATATTAGTTGAGGTGTATGAAAGTTGGTTTGGATATCCCCGTCTATAAAAAAACAAAAACAAAATAAAATTTGAATTATTTATAAACACTATTTTTAAATATATTTATTCAAGGTTGTTTTTTTGGATTTAACAAATTTCTTCTTTAAAACAAGGGTTACGGAAATAATTAAATTAAAATTTAAAGTAAATACGTGTAAACTTTGCAAATATAAAAAAAACTATTATGATGTTTTTAGCAAACTTTGATAGTAAGAGTTCATGGTATATATAGGATGCTAATATATAGCAGCTAAAAATTAAAAAAATTAAAAAATTGTAGTATAATTAAAGAGTTGTAACTATTTAAAAAATTTAAAATAAAAAAGTTATTAAAATTTTGTGACACAAATTATTGCCAATCATAAAAGGTTTAAATAGTACAATACGCGTTATCTCGAGTGCAAGGATGCAATTAAAGATATTTTTTTTACTCAGTCTAATTTTATGCCGGTGAATTCACTATTTTTTTTTGTACTGTCTTATTTTAAAGTTAATTATATAAGAATCAGATAAAGATTTTAATTTTTTAATATGAAATAAAAAAAATCTATATATAATTTAAATTATGTTATTTTAATATAAGATAAATATTTTTTTGAGATACCCTGGCACAGCCGTGGTGCTTGCTCGCTTCGCTGCTTCTTCCACTTCTTTGTTATTCTATTGCAACGACTTGTCAATTTACAATAGCAACCACACGTGCGAATCGTACCATGCACGCATGGATTTACTGCAGTTCTTGATGTTGGACCCACTTGGCTTTGACTACGATGAGCATCCTTAAATCAACGGCTAAGATTTGATGGGTGGGAGAAGTGATCTAGACCGTTGATGTGGGAGACAATCTCAAGAAGTCTGATGTCCACATGTTGGTTAGAACTTGGAAAGGCCGACACTAGAAGTTGATATGTCGGTTTGTTTTTGTATTTTTTATTGGTGCTACTTGTAAAATTGATATGGAGTGACACGTGGGAAAAGGATACAAGAGGGGACCATAGGGCTAATAGGGTATGGAAGACATGGACACATAACCCGACATGGTTGCATGTGATGGAGCCTATTTTAGGTCACTTTTCGTTTAGGTATATGAAAAGTATGAAGGACACGTCTTTGCTATTAGAAGTATAGATTTTTTTAAATGTTTTTTATTTAAAAATATATTTATATAATATTTTTTTAAATAAATTATTTTTGATATCAATCCATTAAAATAATCTAAAAATTTTTAAAAATAATTTTAAATAAAAAAATAAAATTTAACCAACTTTCTTTTGAATTGCAATACTAAACAAACATTGATTTTCACCTATATATCCAGCAATTCCTAATTCTTTGTTTTGTTGAACCTCTTTAAATAATGGGGTATTTCATGCCTCCTTTTGCTATTTATGGTTAATCTTTGGTAAATATAATTTAATATGTTTTTTAATATAAAAATAATGATTTTTAGTTTTTTAGCCTACTCAATGTAGTTTCATACATTTTAACCAATCAATTAAAAGGAAAATGTCCGAGAAATACTTTTTCAATGCATGCAATATAGAGCATATTCAATTGTCCATTGAGATAATAAACGGCAAATGAACTAAATAATTTTTTTATTTGATTTTAAAAAAAAATTATATTAACCGATTTAATACATTGAAAAGAAAAATAAAACCTTAAAAATTATTTGCATCCGATTCAAAATGTATCTCTAAGCATGGGTTGAGCATAGCATAAAGGGAACATAAAAATATTAGCACATTTTCTCTTCAAAGCCAAGAAATTATTGCAAGCAAGAAAGAAAGAAACGAATCTTTAATTTAGTTTTTT
>Ga0325403_1001741_pt1 | contig 18523 bp, 17 predicted proteins | sample PopdelMetagenome_19_FD_205665 | JGI IMG/M metagenome (GOLD analysis project Ga0325403, IMG submission 205665) | Populus deltoides microbial communities from Bellville, Georgia, United States - Xylem-PdKOR-R4 | ecosystem: Host-associated > Plants > Phyllosphere > Stem > Wood/Secondary xylem...
CATCAAGAAGCTTGAGCACAGTAGTAGTGGATAATGGAGTGATAACTTCTTTTGCGCCATGCATATTCAGCTTTGTTAACAAGTCCCTGATGTATTTGTTCTGAGACAAAAACAGACCTGTGGTAGTAGGAATAACCTCCATGCCCAGGAAAAAATGCAACTGACCCATGTCTTTTACAGAGAACCGATTGCTTAGTTGGTCAATGATGGATGAGACAAAGATTAGATCATTTCCTGTAATAACCAAATCATCCACATACACCAAGAAGTAACAAGTAACAGATGTTGTCTTATAAATGAACAAGGAGGAATCAGCTCTGAAGTTCATGAAACCAAATTCTAAAATGGCATTTCTGAGAGTAGAATACCAAGCTCGTGGGGCTCGTTTGAGGCCATAAATGGCTTTGTTCAGGCAACAGACATAGTAAGGATGGGTATCATCTTTGAAACCAGGAGGTTGAACCATATACACATCTTCATTTAACAGACCATGCAAAAAAGCATTATTAACATCAAGTTGTCTCAATTGCCAGCCTTGGGTGACAGCAATGGTCAATACAGACCGAATAGTAGCTGGTTTCACAACCGGACTAAATGTTTCCTTGTAGTCTAACCCAGGACGTTGATTGAATCCTTTGGCAACAAGTCTCGCCTTAAAGCGGTCAATCGTCCCATCAGCGTTCCTCTTAACCCGAAACACCCATTTACAGCCGATGGGAAGATAATGTTTCGGGGGAGGTACTAAGGTCCATGTGCTGTGTCGCATTAGAGCCGTGAGCTCTGCAGACATGGCTTGGCGCCACTGTGAATCACCTAATGCCTGGCTCACACAACTGGGTTCAATAGCATTAGGGAGGGGATGTTTAGTAACAGCATGAAATTGCTTGGGTTTGTAAATTTGATTCAAGGATCTAGTAATCATAGAATGGGTTCGCTGGGGCTGAGGATTAGGAACAACATCAATCACAGTGGGAGAAAGATGAGCAGGGATAACAACATCGGCGGTGAGTGGTGGAGGAGAAGCCGATGTTAATGGCAAACTGGTGAGGAAGTGATATTCTCACTATGATGAACAACAGTAGGACTATAACATGGAGAATTAAATGGCAACTGTTCCTCAACACAAAAAAGAAAAGCAGAGACGGTGCCTGAAGGTGATGCAGAAATGGCAGCACGATCCAAGATCACTGGTGAAGGTTATAGTGGAGCAGGTACACCGATGAGTGGCACAATCGCCGAAGAGGAGGGAGTAGATGAGCTAGATGCAGGAGTGAGTGCTTGAAATGGGCTGTGACTTTCATCAAATAGGACATGGCGAGAGAGATAGAGTTTGTTGGTGGATAAGTTTAGACACTTTTAAGCATTTTGAGTTGTAGAATATCCTAGAAACAAACACGTGGTGGCTTTTGGTTGAAGTTTATTTGTATTGTATGGTTTTGTGAGGGGAAAACAGCGACATCCAAATTTTTTTTAATTTGAGATAATTAGGGGGCTGACAAAATAAGATTTCAAATGGGGTTTTGTTTTGGAGCAGGGGAGTTGGTTGTCTATTAATGAGATATGCAGATGTGGAAAATGCATAAGGCCAATAAGATAGAGGAAGAGAGGCATCATATAGTAGAGTAAGACCAGTTTCTACTAAGTGACGGTGGCGTCGTTCCGATACACCATTTTGTTGAGGTGTATGAGGGGCAGTGGTGTAGTGACTAATTCCATTGATAGAAAAATATTGTTTGAAGGCAACAAATTCACCACCATTATCCAAATAAATGCTTTTGATTGTGGTATGAAATTGTTTTTCAATAAGGTGTTTAAATTGAGGAAAAATGCGGCTAACACAAGATTTATTGGACATGGGATAAAACCATATATATTTGGTAAAATGATCAACCAAAATCAAGTAAAAGTATGAACCATCAAGGCCAACTATATTGGAGGGTCCCCAAACATCGGTATAAATGAGATCAAGTGGTGCATGACTTACAAGACTAGTTGGACGAAATGGTTGCTTATGAGCTTTATTGATTGAATAAGAGGTACAATGATAAGATACGTGATCTTTGTGTTTTATTGGAAGTGAAAAAGACTTGATAATTTGGTTAACAAGTTTTTGAGACGGATGTCCTAGACGTTTGTGCCACCCATCAAGTGACGTCCGTTCATGCACATTAGCAACCATTTTTGGAGAGGATACCAGTGAGTCCGGGAGTGTGTAAACACCATTTTCACATACACCTTTGAATAGAACCGCCCCCGTGATCTAATCCTTGACAAGAAAAAAGAAAGGGTGAAATTCAATGAAAACATTGTTTCGAAGAGTAAAATGATGAACAAAAATAAGATTTTTGTGTATACTTGGAACACAAAGAGTATCAGTGATATGAAAGGTACGAGTGGGTGAATGAAATGCTAATGATCCAGTATGTGAAACACGCAAACCTGATTCATCACCAATGATAACCTCATCAGTACCATCATATTCCGAATGAACAGATAATTTTGCAAGATCACCGGTGATATTGTGAGAAGCAGCAGAGTCAATAAGCCATTTAGTATCCTTGGCTTTTGATGTGGAGGCACAATTAACCGTGGCATTACAGGAGTTGAACTGTGAGCAATGCTTAGCAGTGTGACCAAATTGATCACATATTTGGCATTTTGGTGAATACCTGCATTGACCATTAAATTGATTGTGCTTCTTATGGTCACGTGAGTTACCATTACCATTATAAGGAGATGGGGCAGGCGAACCATCATATTTAAAGTAGCCTCCTTTGGCTGGTTTGTTAAAACTCCTGTAAACATTACCTCCATTTGAAGAGCCAGAGGTCGAGCGGCGATTGGAGAAATTGGCTGTAACAATGAGCTGCTGCATGGTAGCATCAAGACGACACAGATAACATTGATGACTAACAAGCAAGTCATGAAGTTCTTCAAAAGACAGTGGGCGTTCCCGTGCCCGGATTGGTGCTGCAATTTCTCTGTAATCGGGTCCTAAACCATTTAGAATGTAAAGAGTAAGGTCATCCTCTGAAATGAGATGATCAATGAGTGCAATCTCATCAGCAAGAGCCTTGACAGTGTGCATATAGTCTGGAATCGACCGATTGGCTTTCTTGATTAAAGTAAGTTCCTCTTTTAATTACATGGCACGACTGCGTGATTTGCTGGCATACATGGTGTTTAATTTACACCAAGCGGCTTGGGATGTTGCTGCAGCGGAGATAAATGGAGTGATGGTGGGTGTAGTGGAGGCTAAGATAACACTTAAAATCAGCTTGTCTTGCCTGACCCAATGAGATTTTTGAAGAGAGGAAACAGAGGAATTATTTTGGAGAGGACATGGTTTATCACTGGTAACATAGTCAATGAGATTGTAGCCAATTAATAGAGCTTCAAATTGTGCACGCCATTGAGGGAAGGTTGAGGGTGTAAGTTTCTCATTGATTTGGGTTGCAATATTCAGGGCAATGAGTGGAGCTTCTGTGGTGGAATGCGGATTTGTGATGGGTGAAATAAAATTTTCAAGGTTGGGGATCAAATTCTCGGTGGAGTGATGCTCTAATACCATATTGAATATAGACTATTGCACAGCTTGTTTTAGCTTTTGCTTACAGAAGAATATTATATTGCTCACACAAGAATATCCCTAATACAGAGATTAGTATTTTATATATACAAAGCCTGCATAATCTATTGTTAATAAGGGAAGCTAAAGTTAGGGATATGCTGCCTAATGGTTACAGAGTTAAAAAAGCAAAATTAACATACACAGATAATTTTCCTTTTATTTCCCTAGCTGTTACATACTTGATTATTGACGTATTTTTAACTTATGAGATTCAAGGAATCATCCCCAGACTATAGGTATTGTAGCTAGATCCGCCTTTTGCAATATATTGGTTGACACGGTGACGCGGACAGCAGTTTGTTGCTATAATGTTGATCAAGCTCGAAATCAAATCGTTGAAGCAAACACTTTCTCTGCACTGTAGTGTGAAAACCTTCTCCTTCTCCTTCTCCTTCTCCGTACAGTTTATAACGTTTGCACCTTATCTGCAAGCAAGTCAAGCTTTCTTTTTGGTAAACTTACTAACTAGAAAATCATTCTACATGATCCCCACGGGAGCAGCAGCTTTATGTGGCAGAAATTTACAAACTCATGGAAAAATAATTGCCAATCACATCATAATGATGGAGTTCCCGTTATTGTATTGTCTTTAACGCTATCTTGTCATGACTTGAGCCATGACGTGTTCTGTTTTATTGCCCAAGGATCAACCTTTTACACGAACAACGTTGTATTACATCTCTCTATAATTTCCAAAAATACTACTGGACATGCAAGAGTTGATAACGTATCAGCGAGTTCCATCATGGATTGATGTTTTTTAATTATGAAAAAAATAAGAAGGATTAGACACGTCACGTGTACATAAGAAAAAAAATTAAAAAAAAAATATAACATGTATATATGCATCCATTCCAGTGATTTAGATTTTTCTTTTTTCTACCACCATCAAAAGAAAACCCAAATCTTTAAATTATTAGGGTTCTTTCTCGGTCTACTGTTCTCTCTCTCCTTTGCCGCTTTCTTTTCCCCAGGCTAATCAGCTTGTTGCATTCTATTCTCTGCTATTTTATGGATGTTGTCTGTAGTAAGAAATGAGAATTGCTAGGAGCAAATTTTAATCTCAGCATAAATTAATGATTAAATGAGAATTTCTAGATTCATCAACTCAATAAAATCATTTTTTTGGGTAATGCATAAATTCATTAATTATATATAAATATCATTTTTGTTATTTGTTGTTCGTTTCTGTTTTAATCAAGGATTAAGTAATTGTTTTTCAGATTTAATATAATGGAAGTTAAATTAATAATAGTCAAGTTGGTTATTAATTTATAGTAGGAGAAAACAAGGGTAGCTGTTTGTGATTGTTTATTGTTTAGATTGAGAATTTATTTCTTCTAATTATTAATAAAAAAAAATCAGATTATATAATCGAGGATTTAAAAGTCTTACTAATTATGCGTTGTTGCTAATGTTGAACCAAAAAAAAAAAAAACAAGGGTAACTGTTTTATCTATTTATTGTTTAGATTGAGTGAATTCTCGGTGTTGTTTGATGGGTGATTTGCAAATGGTGATTGTAAGGATATTTGTTTTTAAGCTTTAATTGCCTATGAATTGTATAACATCGAAAGTTTTATAAGATTACTTCACTTATTACTTGCTGAAAATTAGGATGTTCATGGATATAATTTGAATTTATAGTTATATATCATTTAATTTTTGATATTTTATAAAATATAAACTTGATTCATTTAAATTTTTTAGACCTATAATATAGCATGTTAAATTAATTATTTTTAAGGATGTTACAAATATACACATATAGATTTATATTATTAATTTTTATGGATTTGATTTAATTAGAACTAGGGTTTATTAAACTAGTCCAAAATATGTTATAAGTTATAACACATAATTTATATTTAATACATTAACTGAAAGAATCAATTTATTGTATAGGATATATGGTTGGGTTGAGTTGGGTGAACTGGGTTTAAAAATTTTATCGTATCATTTAACCCGTTATATTTATTTTATAAGTTTTTTCAACGTATTATCATCTATAATATTTATATTATTTGATTTTAACATATTCATTTACATTAGATAATGCAAATATTGCCTATGAATTAATTGTTTTTTTTTATTTGCTGTAAAACTCGCATGTAGAAAGGGAAAACCATTGCTTTTAACATGGTCTCAAAGTTTGGATTAAGTTGTTTATAACTTTTTTATTTACTTTCTAGTCGAGGAGTTTCGATTAAAAAATCTTTTATTTTTTTCATCGAATTAATGGTGGCACGCATCTAATTACTTGGGCTATGCAAATGTCCTTGGACATATAAACTTATTTAATGTTAGTGCACATTGTCTGGACGATTAATTAATGAAGGTACGTAGGTGTGAGTTAACTCTCTGGCCTATGCAAGAGGCTGGAAGTTCGACTGACTTTGCCCATAAGATTGATAGCGAGCTTTTTGCCTGGAAACGAGGTTGTAATTGTTTTTTTAAAATGTTTTTTTATATTAAAATATATAAAAATAATATTTTTTATTTTTTAAAAAATTATTTTTAAATTCAACACTTTAAAATAATTCAAAATATATATAAAAATTAATTTTTAATAAAACAAAATTAAATTTAAAAAAAAAAATGAATTGACCCGTGTTTTCAAAGAGACTCAATTATTGTATACTCGGTTGAGAAATGCTCGAAGATGTTTCCATATGTGGTCATCCAATACAGGTGACCTGCACTTTGAGGTCAAAACCTATTAGAGTATTTTTTAAATAATATCATAATTAAATTTTAGGATCTCTAACTCTGTAAATTAATATTTGGATTATATGGCACTCTCTGTAGATGTTAATCGAACCGCTATAGACAATTCTAATCTTCTTCTTCCTTTCATAATTTTGCATGTGAATACTAATATTTGTATTGCAGCTGAGGTGGAAATGCAGCCTGTGTAGGTTTTTTGAGAAGTATTATAGAAGTTTTTTTTTTCTTTAGTTTTCCATAAACAAAATATAGAGAGAGAAGCAAAGAAAACAAATAGAAGTGGGAGGGTAAAAATAAGTATATGTGTTTTCTAGCAATATATACCCGAAACTCCATATAAGTCCGGGTATTTAAAATCTATATCCATTGGGTAATCAATCGAGTATCAAAAATAATGCATTGGATGGTACTAAAATTTAATTCATCGATATTCATCGCCATCCATATTTCTTATTTAGGCTTTCTTTTATTGATTAATAAGAATTATGAGTTTAAATTATTCAACACTAGCAACATAAATGTTATATCATTATATTAAAAATTTAAAAATAAAATAAAAAGTCTTAGTGTTTCACTGTGATCTGTGAGGGAAAACGTTATATGTTAACACAACATCGTTATATGTTGATTTTTTTTCAATTCCTTATTTTACATTGAGTTTCTTGGTGATTAATGGACTTGATGATTTATTTCATTATGCTTTCTTTCATGTTTTCACGGTCTAAAAAAAACCCAAATTGAGTTGGATTTTAATTTTGCAAAGAAGAATTTGGTTTAATTGTTTGTGAAAAATTAAAAAAGATAGGACCAAAATTAAAAGTAAAATGGCAGCCCTTTATTTAAAAAGAACTTTTTTGTACTTTATTTTTTTAATTTAATCATAAGGATATTTTTTTATATTTTATCTTTTAACATTGTGTTGATTATTGATTCAGCTTGATGATTTATTTTGTATTGTTTTTTTTAAGTTATCACTGTCTCAAAAAAATTATTCAGACATAGCTAGTTTAGATATAGGGTTTGTTCTTGATTTTACAAAAAATGAATTTGCTTTTGTTGTTTATGAATAAAAATAAAAACAAGGACCAAAATTAGAAACTTGGTAAAACGATAGCCCTTTAAAAAAAATGTTGGTTTCAACATTTTTTAGCCTTAAAAGTTTGTAAAACAAATGGTCCTTTTAATTTAAAAATTATACAATCGAGTCCAAAACTTCCTTTTATTCACATTTCAATCATTAAGTTTGAGAGAGGAGAGAGAAAATTATTGGATAATAACGAAGGAGAGAGAGACTTATTGGTTGGCAACATTTCGACAATAAAAAAAGTCAATCTTGGTATCAATGGGTTCTATTTGACAATGAGAGTCTCATTGAGGTCTTTTTTAACCTTCGTCTTTCTTTTTTAAAAAAATATCAGGATTGAAAGATATTTTTTTCTCCAATTGGATTTTGTATTTTTTATCCTTTTAGGTTTTTTTTTTTTTTTTGCTTGATAAATTGGCTTTTAAGGTTCTAAAGGTATTTATTAGTTGTTTTTAGATAAAATGAATTCAAAATATACTTTAGGTAAAAAGAACTCCCCTCTAATCTTCTAGTCACCTATATGGTGGCCAAATCGTGGTTCATTTGTTGCTTCTTCTTTTCAAAAAAATGGTGGATGATGTACCCCTAGGCAGGTAGGCTCACATGCTTAAGTTTATTTTTAAAACCCTTGGTTTCTTTTAATGATGAGTTGTTGCAACTGTTGAAAAAAACCGATGGCACTACTAATGACCTTTAACATCTCCTGAAGTCACACAATATTGCCAAAACTCCTCAAATTTAAATAACGATATCCTGGACTTCAAGCACCATACCAATTACTACTACAAGCTTAATGCTTTGTTGTTTTTGTCCAAACCAAGGCTTCCACCTTTTAGGTTTATTATGGTCATGTTGAACTATTATTGGGGCCATTAACAAGTCTCTGATGTTCGTAGTTTTCTTAAAGGAGGTTGTCGTACCCTTATCGGAAGAGCGTAATGTCACGATGACCTTTTTCCTGATGGGTTCGAGAAGGTCTTTGGTTGGTTTAGGGAGTCGTCGCCTAGTATTATGGTTACTAGGAATCCTAACTAATCTTTTATAAATTTTAGGGAAGGTACTAGTTGCATAAAGGGAATGTATTAATACCTCTAATACACTTTACTTGTGTTAAACTACATTGTTTTTCTTTGTTTGCTATAGACTGATGTTATTTCTATTTCTATAAGCCTACTATGACGGGTCTGTTGTGATGAACAAACCCTGGTTTTCTAGGTCAAAAACTTGGTTTGGAAGGGTGAAATGTTCCCAATTATTATTGAGGCTTCTTTTGGGATAAACTACGAATTTTTTGCTGTTGTGTCATTTCAAATAATATTTCGAATAAAATTCCTTACTATTTTTTTTATCCTTTATATTATGAGTGAATGAGTTGTATTACTCCCAATAATATTTTAGGTATTAATCTCATATAAATTTTTCTATCCTTATTTTAAAAGTGAGTAATAATAAATTATAATCCCTAATAATATTTTGGATATTAACCATTTTGTAAATTTTTTATCGTCATATTAAAAGTGAATCCAAAAATAGGTTTTTTATGTTTTGAAATATACGCCAAAATCCTTTGGAATTTTACAAAGTAAAATCCATGCAATACTTTTTTTAAACATGCCAAAGTATTTTAGATTTAAAACAAAAATGCTCGAATAATTTGAAGGATTTTTGGTCATATATATATAAAAAACTTTTTTATATTTTTTGTAAATAATTTTTTTTTTAAGGTCTTGTTTGACAAAAATTCATTTTCCTTTAAAATAAAATTATCAAAATAGACCTAACACGTGTTTGCCAAACACGTGTTTAAGCCAAAATTCTTTTTATCAAAACAATTGCAAACCAAACAGGGCCTTAACATTTGACCCAACTTTGACCTGACCGGTTTGACCCGAAACCTTTAATTCGACTATAAGCCAAACCAAAGATCACCAGTTTGACCCGAAAAATAAACCAGAACCTAAATCACAACCCAAAATGAATCAAACTTGCAAAAATACAAAAAATCAATAAAATTTTATCTAAATAGATCAAAACTCAGAAGAAATGAAGAACACCAATGAACACTTAAACCAATTCCAACAATATGAACTCAAATCCATACCATATTTCATGAAATAAAAGGCACATAAATGTTGTAAATTATGCAAAAATCAATAATATAGTGTTCATTCACTTTGATTATCAATGAATCATCATGATTTGGTTAGAGAAGGTTTTGGTTCAAAACCAAAACTCTAAGATTAAAACATTGAAATGCACGTTATTGATGCAAAAGAACCCTAAATTATTGGTTAAAGATGTCATGCAAACATAAAAATACAAAGAAATGAAATAAAACAGGTTGAGATCATATAGCTAAGGCAGTGTTCTTGGGAAGAACATGAAGAATGCAAACCCAGATTTTGCCTAAAAATGCACCAACCTACTACTTAACCCAGAACAAACTTTTTTCAACCTCTAAAACATGTTTTCTTAGTTCCAACAAACCACATTACCATAACCAAACATATTTAAATAAAAAGAACTAACACACAACATCAAATCATCAAAATCATGAAACATCCAATTTCAAAAACTATCAAGTCTGAGCAGCCTATATATTCATGTAATTTGGATTCAAAAACTGGTTTTCTAAACATATATTGGTCATGAATAAGCCTTGTAAATCTAAGATAAACAATTTTGTTTCATAATGCATTAATCAAATTAACAAAAACTAAAAAAATGTTTTATAAAAAACAAGCTAACTATAGAAAACACCAAACTCATCCTATAAATGCTTTAGAGAACAACATCAAACCATAGAATAAAAAATTATAACACTAAAAAGACAAACATAACCATGCTTTTCAATCATTCCAAACCTAACCACCATGTTTGTGAGTATAAATGCAGACCATAAAAAAATACCTCAAGTAGGCCACATGGACTCACTTTTAGATTAATAAATATACCTTCAAGCCCCCTAGAGCAACTACTACTATCTTTGCTTTCCTTTGTAAAATCTCACTTCTATAAACTTGCTGCTTTTTCAACACTTAGAAACCCTTTGTGCTAAGCTTGTGGACCTTCACATCTAGAGTATCTTTTTCAATATTTCCTCTCCTCTTTTTCCCTTTTTTCCCCCTCTTAGTCCCTTTTTTTTATTCTTGTTTTCCAAGGTATTTATAGGGTTTTGCTAGGGTTTTTTTTCCTTCCTTTAATGACATTTCCCATGTGTTTTAAAAATAAATTGGCTGGATCAAATAGCTTTCCATCTACAATACAAGCCATTATCTATAAATTCATGAATTTTAATTAATCCTTATACCCTTCTTTAAGCAAAATAATCCAACTAATTATTGAATGCAATAAATACATTTCACAAGATAGAGGCATTGTAATAATCCTCTCACTATTATCCAAAATTCTTCCAAATGCTAATATCATTTGATCTAGGGAGGTTAAGGTATTTGGTGCCTCAATAAATTGATGGGAGGCATAAGTTCTAGTAATGCGTTCCCTAGGTATCTCCAAAATTTAAGTGAAAACATTAGAGTTCAATTTTATTTTGACACCATAAACAAAGCTACTCAAATAAATATCATCTCTCTTCTTCTTAACACTTAAATTAGCATAAAACATCTTAATAGCATTCTCATAAATCATGGCATTTATACTAACTATATCCTTCTAACCAATGTTCTCAAAATAATTCATTATGTTCATTCTACCAAAGTCATACCAATCCACATACCTTGGTGGAGCTATTTACCTAGATTTAAAATCTTCATTGTATCTCTTTTCGACTTCTTTAGAGACAAAAAAGTTGTCATCAAATCTTTGAACATTCCTCCTTGAAGGGATCTTAACTCATGGCATTGTTCTTTACAAGGTTTTTAAAAGGACACAAGGTTGATGTTTTTGATATTGTGAGACTTTGAACACAAATCAACCAAATGTAATTGATTATAAGGTGTTTTAGGTTAGAATTTAGTGTTTAATGTGTAAAACTTTTGAGTATCAATTTTGGAGGTTTAGGGTTTATAGAAAAGAAAGAGAGGCTATGAAAGTTTCAAAACGTTGGGTTTTAGGAGAGAGAAATGAAGGCTATGAAAATTGTAAAAAATGATCTCGATGTTTTAACTACTGTCTAAAATCATGATTTTTCATGTTTTCACTCATTTCTTCCATAATTTAATCCTACTTGATTCTAAACATAATTCTACATATGAATGATGATCAAAACCTCAAAAAATCCACATCAAACGGCTTAAATTTTATAATTTATCAATTTTTATATTGCTCAAGTTTTAAACATATATGTGCACAAACAAAGAAAGCATATAGATCAAGTTTGAGTGTTCCTATCATGCTTCTAGTGTGACATACCAATATTAGATAAACTAAAATAAATGAGCTAAGATTTGGATCACTAACCTCTAGTGGTAGTTTCCTACTAGGTTGAATGACATCATCATTTATTGTTGAAAAGCTTGTCCATGCTCCCAAAAATCTCGTGGGATGTATCCTCTTTATGGTTGATGATGATAGTCATATTGTGGTTGAAATCTTGGCATTGGCATCGTGTACCTTTGACCTTTGCGTGTCAGGTATGCATTTCTTTATGGCTTTTTGTATCATTGAGGTTAATACACATTTCTTCTTGGTTCTTGGTTTATATTTTGGACTATATGATTTGTGTTTACAAAAGACCTTGTGTTTATAGATCTTAGTTGTCTTCCCATATGTCTTTGGGATTGAGGCCTTAAACGTAGTTGTGTATCCCTCCTCATATTGTTGTTGATGAATGAGGGTATAGAATTTCTTTTACCGTCATTCTTCCAATGCAAGTTTCTTCCAACTTGGTGTTTGTGGAAGTAAGACTTTTCTTGTCTTTGCTATTGGTTTTTTCTTTGCAATTTGCCTCTCAAATTTTGATTTTTGAATTGGGGCCTTTCTTGTTTATGGCATGTGTTCCTTATTTGTTGGAACATTTTCCTTGCTTCTTCATTTATGGAATTCATGTGAAAAGTATTTTTAGGTACATTTTTAATATTGGATCCTTATTTGTTAGGCATTATACCTTTCAGCATCCACAACATATTGTTAGGAATGTTATTTTTCTTTAATATATATATATAATAAATGACCTTTCCTATTACAAAAATCACATATAGAAAAACAACTATACATGCTAGATTGATTAACATACTTATTCAATTTTTGTTTTTCTACACTATTGAAACCTAAACCACTTTTATTTAGGCTTTTGTTTTGTCCTCCCAATAGAACATCCAAGTTATCTCCACCTTGAGTAAACTTGGCTAAAGTTAAAGTCAAGTCTTCAACTTGTTTTCTAATATCATCATTTTCACTTTTCAAATCCTCTATAGATGATGAATAACTAGCAATACCACATAATGATTCATTTAGTTGTGTTACTTTATTATATTTTTCAAGCAAACCATTATTTTTATTTTTTTAGATTTTCATGCATCTTTTTCAATGAACTATATTTAGATCCTTACTTTTTAAATTCACCTTAAAACGAATCAAAGGCATCATTTAGCTCATCATAAGAGGGGTTGGTTTCATTATCTGAAGAATGTACTTTAGTTTTGCTTTTAATTGCCATGAAGCACATGTTTGCCACTTTCTCTTTTTCATCGTTGGAGCTACAATCCAAATCATCACTCCATGTAGCTTTCATTGCTTTCTTGTGATGATGATTCTTCTTTTTGTTTTGAAGAAGTGGATAATCTACTTTGACGTGTCCTTTTTTGTTGCATTTGAAACATTTTGGAAGTTCCTTGTTTGAATCTTCTTTATTCTTATTTTTCTTAAAATTTGAGAATCTTTTGTCTCTTTGTTTTTCTTCCTTAGAAAGTTTCGAGACTGTCTTGTGATTAGTATTTCTTTATCATCATCATCAACAACATGGTGTACAGTTTTGAATTCCAAAATCTTCTATGGATTTAGTTCTTTTCGTTCATCTATGATGATTTCATGTGTTATCAAAGAACTGATGATCTCCTTAAATGGAAGTTTTGTGAGACCCTTGACTTCTCAAATTACTGTCACCTTAGCTTCTTAAGTCTTTGGCAGGACCTAAGAATTTTACTCATGATATTGGCATTAGTATAAGTTATGGATTCATTTAGTGATAGTTGTCATTCTAGTAAACATAATAGTTATGGATTCATTTGGAAGTATCTTGAATAACTCCTATTGATGTACATGCATATCAATTTTGGATCCTTTAACTTGATTAGTACCTTCATGAGTTATTTTTAAAGCATGTCAAATATCCCTAGCATTTTTACAAGATGATATTATATTACACTTACTTCTACTCGAGTCACAATACAAAGTGTTCATAATTTTAGCATCTATAGAAAATAACTTTTTTATCACTGTTGGTATACTCACTTCTAGATTTAGGAATTATTATATCATTTTCAATCTTAGTAGGCTTGTGAGGTTCATTTTTAATAAATAGCCATAAATAATAATAAATAGATTGAAGATATATAATCATTTTCCAATAGGCACAGTCATTACCATTAAATAAAGGTGAACTAAAGGTTGATGATCCTTTATTTTAAACATTAAAACTAGGCTTTAATACCATGATGGTAATATAATTTATTAATATCTTAAGGTTAATTAAATTACATAATTTATCAACAAAACCATGACAGTAATATAATAAGTTAAAACCTAAATTTATCAAATTAATCGGCGAACACCTACATTCATCAAATTTCACTATAACAACAAAATTATCAATCAAATTTTTGTATTTCATAGCTAATATTATTATTTTATATGTGATTCAGTATAATCCATAATTTAACCTACATCAACACTAACTCTTCTAAAATAATTTTGTTCATTCACAATCAACAACAACAACCCAAAATCATTGATCATTTTACAAAATAACATAATTATCAACTTAAATTGTATCTAATTAACCTAATCCCTATTTCAAAACCCTAACATTCTATAAAATTAAATTAACGCATATTAGCATAAATTATATCAAATTGATAAAGGAAAAGTGTTCAATATACCTCTAAATGTAGAATGTGGGTGGTGATGGTGACCGATGATGGTTGTTGTCATAACCCAATTTTTGAGCATTTTATTTTAATTATTATTATTATATTTATTGAAAAGGATAAAAAAATGATGATGAAAAAATAATAATGATGAAAAACAAGTAAAATAAAATAAATGAAGAATGAATTAAAATTTGGGTTAAGGGCAACATGATTGGAAGTTTTAAGGTTTAATTAAACTTTAGAATTAATCTAATTAATCCAATCAAAGGTTTAATAGGAGAATTGATAAGTTTTGAGACTTAATTAAGCTTGAAATTATTTTAATTAATCCAATGAAAGTTTTAATTGGAGAATTGAAAAGTTTTGAGACTTAATTAAACTTAGAATTAATTTAATTAATCCAATCAAGGGTTTAATTGGAGAATTGACAAGTTTTAGACTAAATTGAGCTTGAAATTAACTTATCCAGGGACTTAATTGAAGAAATATTAAAGTTTGGGGTCAAAATTGGAAAATTAGAATCCAAAGACTACATTGAAAATGGCGCGCAAATGCAAGGATCCAATTACATTTTAACCAGCAGCTTGATTGCAAAATTATAAAATTTTGAGGACCAAATTAAAAGCAGCCTTTGGAATTTTAAAAACGGAGTTGTTTTGGGAGGCGACTGTTCGCTCATCTTCTTCCTCTGCAACGGCTCCGCCATCAATGGTAGAGGCGTTTCTCCATTAAATGGAGTGCCCCACGCCATTACTATCAACCGTTACAGCGTCGATCGACCTCTGGCCTTATAAAAGCTGGGCAAAGGCAACCTCGCGAAAAAAAGAAGGGCAAAACCGAGGGGTTGAGAGGGAGAGGGAAAAAAGCCACGAACGGCAGGGAACAAGAAGCACAAAGATGATACGAAAACATAGGGAGAGGGAGAGAAGCAAACGAAAAAGAAAAAGGGGGCAGGAGAATAAACAGAGATTATACAGAGGGGAGAGCAAATTTTGGCCAGCCACTGCACCTTCATCATCGTCTTCTTCCAGACCAATGCTAGCCGCGACTCTGGTTGCACCACCTTCCCCCCTTCCCCCCGAACAGACAGACGAAAGGGCAATCCAGGACATACAGAAACGGAGAGAAACCGAACCAGGGAAAAGTTTGGTCCATCAACCAACAACACCTTATGCTTTTACCACCATTGTCTCCGTCTTGAACGGAGAAGATCGGACAGAGAACTAGAAAAGGGAGCAAACCAGAGGCCGGCATCATCTTCTTAATGTTAAAGGCTGCTGAGAAAAAGAAAGGAAAACACGGATCAATAAGCACAGAAGGCCGTGAAAACGAAGGGAAACAGGAAACAAACACAGGAGGACGAAGAAAAAAAATAGACGTGGTGGAGAACAAGAAAAGCACAAAAGAAAAGAGAAGGAATAGAAAAGAGGAATAACACCGACCGCCCTCAACTTCGTCTTCATCTTCAGGAGCAGCGTCTTCATCTTCAGAAGCAGCAGACCACAGGTAAGTCTTTTCTCCTCTCCTTTGCATTTTAATTCACTACTACAGTAGCAGTGAATTATAATTCATTGGGCAGACATGTTTTGCCACCTAGCCGGGTCACTGATCTACACCAGTGACCCAACTGAGTAAGCTGGGTCCAGCCCAGCCCATATGGGCTGAGCTGGGCCCAACCCATAAAATAAAAAAAAATTAGAAAAAAAATAGAAAAATAGAAAAATATGTGTATGCATATAATGTAAATTTATTGTTTTATTCACTGACGCCAGAATCAGGAATAAAAAACATTGATTTAATTTTTTTATTTAACTACATAAGAAATAAAAAATATGTGCATGTGTAAAAATAAATTTATTTTATTTGTTTATTCACTGACGCTAGAGTCAGGAATAAAAATATTGATCCAAATTTATTTTATAGCTACATAATATTTACCAACGCCAAAGTTGGAATTATTCGTAGTTGAATATTCACTGGCGCTAGAGTCAAGAATATTGCAAGTAAATTATCATAGCATAAACCAATAAATATTTAGCAATTTAAGACAAAATCGGCAATACAGTCTGCCTCAGGCAGAACGTTTAAGGGGTGATAATATCTTTCCTTTTACGTAACCAATCCCGTACCATAGAATCTCTGTTGACCAGTTAGGGTTTCTAGTGACCATAATACTAGGTGGCGACTCCTTAAACAATATATTTTTTCATAAAAGAACAATACGCCAGATATCTGTTCTTTTTCCATACACCAAGGTTATTTTTCGGGCCGCTATGTCGGGTGCGACAGTTGTTTTGGCCGGAAAATGGATGATTCGCGGTGGAAAGAGAGAGAGGGATAGCTAATGATATAGGCTAGAGAGAGTTAGGTGATCTCGTGTTGTTGTGGGTGTGTTTCGCGATGGGAAGAGAGAGAGAACAGAAGGTTGTTGACGGTGGTAAGAGGGGAGGGGTGGGTGGTTGTGTGGAGAGAGAGTGAGCAAGAAAGATAAAGAGAAAAGGAAAGAAAAGGTCTATGAGTATAAATTTTGAATGAAGTTGTAGATGACAAATGCAAAATAATAGTGACGGATGATATTCATGATTCGTGTGTCGTAGTTACGCCAACTACGAACAGTTTTGTCCGTGACTCGCTTGTTGTAATTACCAACTACAACTTGTGAAATTGTACTTTATTTCTAAATATTTTTTATAAAAAAACTCTCGCTCCATAACCATTTCATCAAAAGTGTCTCCATCGCCAATAGCAAATCACACTTCTTCTCGTACGACTATTCAAGTTACAAACAAAACAAAATTATTAACTCTTCAAAATAAGGAAAGAACATTCAAATCTGGACTCTGGAGCGATGGCGCCGGCAGCATGCCTACCTCTCTGTCTCTCCCACCTTAAATTTTTCCCTGGGGGCTAGGAGCAGCCCATGTTTTTCTTGTTTTTAATTAATTATGGGTCAACCCAGAATCATAAAAGATCATCGAGCTTGTTCCGAATTTGCACGCGTCCTAAATATATGCATCTTCCTTTCGTCACCACTTGCACAAGCATTACAAAAACAAAAGAAAACCCCTCTTGATTTTCGAGGAGGAATCAGAAAACTACCGCTGGCTAAATGAGTGAGAAACAGAGAAAGGGGCCACTGTTTGTTTGCTTGTTTAGTAGCTTTCTGACGTTGGATTTTTCCACAGACAAAGTGGCAAATAAACGTACGTGGTGCGTTTGTGGATATGGTAATAATTATTTTTTAAATAATTTTTTATATTAAAATATATATTAATAATATTTTTTTAATTTTTAAAAATTATTTTTGATATTAACATATTAAAATGATTCAAAATATATAAATTATATTAAATTTTAATAAAAAAATTAAATATTTTAATAATACAATTTACATCGTGTTTTCAAACCCGTTCTCTAACCCACGTGTCATTCTTCTCCCTGCATATTCTCTAGAATGCTATCCTCTATTAATTAATTATCAACATTATTTTTTACAAAATCAAAGTTATGATTGATTATTATTTTGGAAAAGAAAAAATATATATATAAAATAAATTTATTTTCAAATAATTTTATAATAAATCCTTATATATTCAAAATAAAATATAATTTTTTTTTTATACTTATAGCATCTTTATTTATTTCTAACAAATCAAGTACTACCGTAATTAGTTTTTGTTTAGAATTATAGTTTAAATAAAGGTTGGTTTAATTTTTTTTAATTTTTTAAGATTATTTTGATTTAATTATTTAAAAATAAATGTTTACAAATAAAAAATAATTTTTTTAAAATTTATTTATATAAAAATACACTTAAAAATAAAAAAAGAGTCAGACCGTTCTACCACGCAATCCAAGCTTAACGGTCTCTCATTGAATGGTTTGATCTTTTCAAGATGGGGGGCAGGCGCGAACACGTGCAATGCTGGCTTTAGAGCCATCAAGTATGGTTTTTTCTCCCGTGACCATTATTTTAATCAAATTTATTTATTTATTTTTTAAAAAAAGTTAATTACATAGATATATTTTTTTA
>Ga0325403_1001742_pt1 | contig 18515 bp, 11 predicted proteins | sample PopdelMetagenome_19_FD_205665 | JGI IMG/M metagenome (GOLD analysis project Ga0325403, IMG submission 205665) | Populus deltoides microbial communities from Bellville, Georgia, United States - Xylem-PdKOR-R4 | ecosystem: Host-associated > Plants > Phyllosphere > Stem > Wood/Secondary xylem...
TTTTTTTTTTTATGGGGTTATCATGGTCTTATGACTCGATATGGGGATTGGCAGGTTAACTCGACTTGAGTCAAATCGATCCAATATGTTATCGTTTTAATATTTACACACACACGTAAATCTCATCTTAAATATTTATTTTAAGTTAAACAATATTTTCATCCATCATCTAGGTTGCATTTGACCCGCTAAAGAGATTGAGACATTTCAGATTAATCCTCACACGATATAAATTTTTTCTACTAAAAAAACATGAACAACACCTATATATTTTTTATATTAAAACAATTGATCCTACTCATAACATAGCGTGAGCTAATGATATAGTAACTTAGTATTTTGAATAAAAAAATTATTTGAGACAATTAAAAATAAAAAGCAAGAGAATCTTTTTGAAATAGAGAGAATAATAATAATATTTTTAAATGGATCTCATATAAAATTATTTAGCTCATTAAGGTCATCTAAAATAAAATACTGGTGAGTAGGCTCGCCTAATAAATTCTCTTTACAAATAAAGGTAGGAGACAACTTTAATTTACAAATCAATAATTACAATTTCATTAACATTAACAAAAAAATAAAAACTAAGAGAGAAGGGGAATTTATTGTACTATTCTTCACAAAATACTACTCATTAGAATAGTATTTGTTTTTCTAATCTATATTTTTTTTTCAATTTTAATTTTTTCTTTTAACATTAGGTTTATTGAGGATTGAGCTTTCATAATATTTCTTTCAATTTACTTTTAATGAGGTTATCTTAGGCTCATGACCCGAACCACGAGTTTGATGAGTTAAGTCGGTTAACTCGAGCTTTTTTTTCTAATTGACTTTTTTTTTTTCAATTTTATACTTCAATATTTGGTTGATTGGGAATTAGGTTTTATGATTTGTCTTGGTTTGATTTCTATGAAGTTATCTTCTTCTCATGACTTGGGTCACGGGTTTGATAAGTTCACCCTAGTTGACTTGAGTCATTTTCTTATGTCCTTTTTTTAAGCATTTTTTTTTAAATTTCATTTTTCAACACTAGGTTGATTGAGAATTGAGCTTCATAATTTATTTCAGTTTGCTTTCGATTGGGTTATCTCGATCTCATGACCCAAATCATGAGTTTGGTAGGTTAACCCCAGTTAACTCGGGTTATTTTTGTAGGTCCTTTTTTTAATTGATTTTTCTTTTTCAATTCATCCTTTCATATTGGGTTTATTGAAAATTAAGGTTTATAATTTCTTTTGATTTTTTTTCTATAGGGTTATCATGGTTTTATGACTCAGTATACAGATTGAAAAATTAACCTGAGCAAACCCAAATTGATCCAATATATTGTCATCTTAAGAAAAAAAATCATCTTAAATATTTATGTTGAGTCACACTACATTTCCATCCATCATCCAAGTTGCTTTTGGCCTAACTGAAAGATCGAGTCACATCAGATCAATTATCGCACGGTTTAAATTTTTTTCTACTAGAATAAACATTAGTATCTACTAAGTTAAAAAAACAAATTGATCTAACTGACATCATAGCATGTTCTAATAATCTAGTTTTTGCCTATAAAAAGAGAGATTATATTATTAAAAGAAAGGGAAGAAAATTGGGAACCAATGGAGGAGCGGCTAGAGAGTGAAAAAAGTGATGGTGGCTATTGTGATTTTTTATTTGGTCTGAATTTTTGTTCAAAGTGTTAATTTTTCTTTTTAAATGTTTGGTGAGTAGTTAGCAAATCTTTTATTCTATAGAGTTTTCTCTCTTTATTCTCTGAGTAGCATTTGGTTATTATCCAGAAATAAAAGAAACAGAGACAATGAAGATAAAAATATCTTTAATTGAAAAGATAGAGACAAAAATAATTTTAAAGTGAATTTTTGTACTTTCAAAGATAATGTTTTTTGTTTTTTTATCCCTAAAATACCCCTATTAAATACTATTAATTCCAAAATTGCTCAATTAAAATATGTAAGGATAAAAGTGATTATTATCATGATTTTAAAACCTAACCCGGAGCAAGGCTTGAGACGGTTGGACAACCCGGGTTTGCCTTAATATTTTTTTAAAAAAAGATCAAAACATCGTTTTGACCAAAAAAACTTATGAAACAAAATGTCAACTTGTTTTACTCCAGGTCAACCCGTATTTTTCACCGAGTCAGGCCAAGTCAATCTTTCCTCTATTTTTTCTTAAACCCAATCAAATATAGGCCCTAAGTCAGTTGAGTCCATGGTTGGCCCCTGTTTTATAACTAGGGTTATTGTACTACTATTAATTTCAACACTCATAATAAACTAAAGTAAAAAAAAAATACCTAATTATTTTCTTAAATATGTAAGTTTAACAATAATATATATTAAGGGTAAAATAGACTTTTGATATTATATTTTGTCTTGTCCACCATTAATTAAATAGGATATAACGTAAGTTACTGTACTAAATACAATTTTGTCTTTGTCTTATGTTTTGTCTTGTATTCTTTATATATATATTGTCTCCGCCTTTTTTGTTTTAAAACAGTAACCAAACACTGCCCTAGAGTTTTCTTTTCCCCTATTTATATTTTTAGGGTTCTTGTTCAGACAGAAAAAGTAATATAAAAAGATTTTTATATTATTTCCTTCTTGAATGAGGATTTATAATTTGAAAATTTAATAGTCGAAGATTAATTTATTTCTTTTTCTTGACTATGCATGATTTATTTCTACAGTTTTTCCATTTTTTCAAATCTCCATTTATCTTATTTCTCTTATTTGTATGATCTTCTATTTTATTATTTGATCATTCATCATTTTAGTTTGTCTTTCTTCTTAGTTTATTGTTTCACCCCCTGATCTTTTTATTATTATTGTTTCAATTTTTTATTATTTTGAAAATATGTTGGAAATGGTGTAAAAAATGGCTTATGACATATATAATTAGATAAAAAATAGTTTTAGAAAAATGAAGTTATTAAACTTCTTTGAATTTATAATTCGATTCACGAGTTTGGTATTTTTATTAAGGTAGATCTAATATATCATTGTCTTAATATTTTAAAAAAATATCATCTTGAGAAAAAATGGAATTAAAAAGTTTTTTTACTAGTCGTCTAAATTGTCTTTGGACCTGATAAGTTGACCAGGTCACATTGTCAACCTTCATACGGTTTAATTTGAAATTTGGGTTAGGCAAGGAGCCAGATGAAAGGTTTCAAAGTTGAGCTATTGGGTCAAGTTTAATGACACTGTCATAGAGCTCCTCACAACAACATGCAAGCATTATATTATTCTTATATATATTTTTAATCCACTCTAATGTAGTCGAGGGGGCAAAGGATAATATGGTTTATTACATGTTGAAACTCTCAAAGACTAAAAGCACAATAATTATAGGAAGACACCTAAAATATTTAATTTTTATTCATCCAAGTCTCCACTTGTCAAAAGGCTATTACAACATGTTATATAGAGAGAGAAAACTAGAAAGCCTAAAGCTGAATAGGAAAAATAAACTAGGAAAAATATTAATATAGAATATAAAAATAGAATTAGCTAGGAAAAATATATATTTTTCTAAAAAAAAAACCCTTCTTTATCTGTATCCTCGGGTTCGAAAGAACTTGTCCTAAGAGTTCATTCTTTAGTTAGAAAAAAAATCTATCATGAATATATTTTTGTATCTTTTAGTATGTGGATCCCTAAAAGAGTACCTTTCTATAGATCACATTATCATAGGTCTCTAACACAATACCTTAGTGTGGGACACTTCATTGTAGATTTTTAACAAAACATGGGTGATCCCATCATGAATCCCACCACTATAATTTTGAATGATAGAAAATTGATGCATATGAAAAGAACATCTTAATTTGTGGATTGTGGTTGGCCCTGCAATCAGCAAATACATCCAAGAGGTTTTAGATGGTAAAAGCTCAGTAGCTGAAATCAATCAGACATTCTTGATATTGATCCCGAAGATATAGTAAATAGACTGAATCCCTATTTTAGTTCCGACCAATTAATCTCTGCAACGTGAAGTTTAAAATCCTGACCAAAGTTATCGTAAATAGACTCAAGCCCATGATACCGAATCTGGTCTCTAAACATCAGAGCACAGTTATTAAATTCAAACCAGCCCGACGGGTCGACCTGGGACCCGGCAGATCCGGGAGCTGGACCGATCCGGGTTTGTCAAAAGACCGTTCAGTGCAATAACCCGGTCAAACCCGGTCGACCTGGTGGGTCAACCCGTGACCCAGGCGACCCGAGCAAGACCCAGCCAAGACCCGGTGTTTTATTTTTTTCAAATGTGAAATTTGAAATCCATTAGTATATATACTCTATGTTCCCAAGAAAAAAAATTATATTTTTTCAATGTGGGATAAAAAGCTTTTTGGTTTAAATACTTCAACTTAAAAGGATAACATAATATCTTTTTAATATGAGATTTGAAACCCATTAATATATATACTCTATGTTCCAAAAAAAAGTTATCTTTTTTTAATGTGGGATTTGAAACACATTAGTATATATACTCTATGTTCACAAGAAAAAAAAAACTATGTTTTTTCAACGTGGGATTTAAAATCCATTAGTATATATACTCTATGTTCCCAAGAAAAAAGTTATCATTTTTCAATGTGGGATTGGAAATTCATTAGTATATATGCTCTATGTTCCCAAGAAAAAATTTATTTTTCTTTCAATGGGGGATTTGAAACACATTAGTATATATATAATCTATGTTTAAAAGAAGAAAAAAAAACTATGTTTTTTCAATGTGAGATTTGAAACCCATTAGTATATATGCTTTATGTTTCCAGAAAAAAGTTATATTTTTTCAATGTGGAATTTGAAATCCATTAGTATATATACTCTAAATTCACAAGAAAAAAGCTATGTTTTTTTAATATGGAATAAGAAAATTTTTTTGTTTAAATACTTTAACTTAAAAGCTTAACATAATATCATTTTAATATTGGATAAAAAACTTTTTAAAATATTCTTTTAAACTTTATTATTTATAAAATGTATAGCTATATTTACACGTATTTTTTCTTAATTTTTTAATATAAAATATTAAAATTTTAATTTTTTTTAATTTTTCCGGATTGACCCGAGTTGACCCGGGTTGACTCATGAAACCTGAAACCCGGCCTCTTGGCCGGGTCAACCCCGGGCCGGGTTTAATAACTATGCATCAGAGTAGTTTCATCTCAGGGAGGCACATCACAGATACTATAGTCGTGGCCCAGGAAATCATTCATTCTATGCGATCTATGAAGGGTAAAAAAGGTTTCATGGCAGGTAGATCTGGAAAAAGTCTATGATCGTTTGCGATGGGATTTCATCAAGGACACGCCGCTAGACGTGAATCTGCCTCCTCAGCTAGTTACGTTAATCGTGACCTGCATTGAGAACTCTTCACTCAGTGTTTTATGGAATGGGAACCCTTCTGCAGCTTTTAAAACCTACAAGAGGTATTCACCAGGGTGATTCATTATCGCCATAACTTTTTGTCCTATTCCTAGAGAGGTTGTCTCAGCTCATTGTTAAGTCTGTGGATACTGGGGCGTGGAAGTCTTTCAGGGTGGGTAAAGGAGGTACAAAAGTTTCGCATTTATGCTTTGCAGATAACATGCTCCTATTTGCAGAGGCTAACGCCAAGCATACGGAGACTATTATGGAGTGTTTGGATATGTCTTGTGCTTCATCTGGTCTGCGGGTGAGCATTGCTAGTTATTATAGACCTTATAATTTGGGTTGCCTCAATTTCTCACTGTGACGTAACTTATAAGATGTTAGAAGTGTATTGCATGATACTATCAAACATCAAATTGTTGACCGCTTAAATTTGCAGTGAGTATGGAAGATCAGACTGCCTTTTCCTTGACGGAGGGAACTCAAGCAAGAACTCAGAATTGGAATTCAGTGATAAACAAAGTTAATTACTTTTAAGTTGAGCTGTGATTATCACGATGACACATTAATCCATGCCCAATGTGCCGACAAGATATCTAAAATCAATCCACCATTACCTAATGTATTATTACTTAATTAATTAATTGATGATGATGACGACGAAGACGACGATACATGCAGACAAGAGGGGTTATAAGAGGCATGAATCACCTCTTCTTTCAGTAGAAATAGGGAGGCATGGATCTCCTCGTCGTGATTACATAATTAATTAGTGTGTAGTTGGAGCCGTTTTGACCAAAGAGAATTTGTAATTTTAGGAACACACTGAAAATAAAATGCCACAACTCAATGCCTTGTAAGATTAAAGGTGATGCTCCGACAGGTAAAATAAAATGTTGGACATGTTGGTGTTGTTGTCATCAGTTTTCATAAAAATAAACATGTTACTGGATTCATGACCCAGGGCGATTATAGTTGAAAGTTTTTTCGTACATACACTGAAAACACAATAGGATAAAATAAGGATCAACAATATTTAATACATCATCCTATATGAGCATCAACTAATATTTGACTACATGCATGTTTATTACCATTTATGCGTCAACAGAACTTTACAGAGAAGACACTGTAGGATGAGACAAATGGTTGAGAAATAATAGACTGCTGCTGAAGAACTTTCTTCAAGACAGACAAGCGGCATGCTCCTTAATTACCACTATAAATAGACCACCACAACTTCACTAGATAGCATGCAAGTCATACAAAACGCAGGAACCCCGAGACAATAGATAGAGAGATGGCAGGCATTCAACAGCAACAACTAGTGAATGATACATTGCCTGCATCATGGAATGGATCAAGCAACCGAATAGCTTCTGTTAATGTGGAGGGCCAGCCACAACCTTGGGCTGATGATCTTCACTTGGAAGACCCAAATCATCAGGTCTCTTTCATATATGTTCAGGGAAATTAACGTGTTGATTGAATTCTAATTTTTAGTAAGCTTTTACGTATCAGCATTTGAGCTCTCTTTTTGATGACCAGAAACCTGGATGGAGAAAGTTCCTATCATATGTAGGACCTGGTTTCCTTGTTTCATTGGCTTATCTAGACCCTGGCAATTGTGAGTGCATGTACCTCCCTCCATATTCTGTCACTTATGTACTTACTGTATTTGGGACTATATGACTTATAAACAGTTTTATCATGGCATGTAAACAGTGGAAACTGATCTGCAAGCAGGAGCTAATCACAGATATGAGGTAATTAAAAGAGACAAACAGAAATGAAAAAAAAAATACCATAATTTTTCGTTGGCAATTAGAAAATCAGCACGCCTGGATAAATTTACTAACCGGCAATCGGTAATGTTCTAAGTATCTGGTATTTTCAGCTGCTATGGGTGATACTTATCGGATTGATCTTCGCTCTCATCATCCAGTCACTTGCTGCAAACCTTGGTGTCAGCACCGGTAAAACATTCAAACATCACACCTCTTGGTTATCTCAAAAATTGTTTTGTTATTAACCTTGTTCTAACTTTGTTTTAACTGGGATTTATCATTTTTTTGTTATTAGTATTGATTATTACAATTTGGTGTGAGGATTTTAGGAAAGCACCTGTCAGAGCTATGTAAAGCAGAGTACCCAAAATATGTCAAGTATTGTCTGTGGTTGCTAGCAGAGATAGCTGTCATAGCTGCCGATATCCCCGAAGGCATAATTTCTTCATTACTCTATTACTTTAAATTAATATTGGATACTTATCTATGTCCTTGGCTGTTATTGAATGCTGTTTTGATAAGACACGTATACGTCTCAGTTCTGTTCTTATTCGTCACTTTTAGACTATTAAAACAAACAGGCTGAATTGTAGTCGAGAAATCAGAGGGAAAAAGGAAATTATAACGTGGGATTTCTAAATTTCTTTACAGTGATTGGGACAGCTTTTGCGCTGAACATATTGTTTCACATCCCAGTATGGGTTGGAGTTCTTTGCACTGGTTGCAGCACCCTCCTACTACTTGGCCTGCAGAAATATGGAGTAAGTTAGTAGCTCATTAAAGGGAAAATGAAAATAAATTATGAGAGTGATTTCTGTCCTGTCCTTTATTTTTGACGTAATGTTTGACACCACTGCATACACATGTCAAGCCTTGAGTCTTCATGAGTTCTTGTCTGCATTTGCATGTTTGGTTTCAATACACATGTAAAAGAAAAATGGGTTTCCGTTGCTTGTGCTTTTCCAGTTTTTAGTTCCTTAATTGTTATTTTGTCAGTCAACTATTCACACTTAAGCTGCTATTTTGTTCTCTTCCATCCCAAATAAAAAACAAAACAAAAAAATATATATTATACTCTATTTTCCCACTCAGACTCTACCTTCATTTTTTTTAAGAAATAGGATGAAAGGTTGTTCATAAAAGTCTTAATTGAATTCACTTTCTTATGAGAATTCATTTATTTTTTGTACAGGTGAGGAAGCTGGAACTGTTAATAGCAGTGCTAGTGTTTGTAATGGCAGCATGTTTCTTTGGAGAAATGAGCTATGTAAAACCTTCTGCAACTGATGTGCTTAAGGGCATGTTTATCCCCAAGCTGTCAGGCCAAGGAGCCACTGGCGATGCCATTGCCCTACTCGGTGCCCTTATCATGCCGTAAGATCGTTCCCCAAATATGACTCAATTGCTTTATATTTGTAATACAACGTCCAAGTTTTTCGATCTATTTTGTATACTAAATAACTCATTTGTCTGTTTTCTCTACAGGCACAACCTCTTCCTTCACTCCGCCCTTGTTCTGTCTAGGAAAATGCCAAATTCTGTCCGTGGCATTAATGTAAGCTAAAATAGCGAAACTATATTACCTTGTAGTAACACTTTTCTAGGGCGGCTAAAGCTTGCTCACATGACAAAAAATTAATAAATTCAAGCACCGCATTTTAATTCCTTTTTCTTCTTCTTCTCAGTTAGCTATACATAATCTTCCTTATGCAAATTGACTTGTATAATTTTGTTTCTTGATTTTACAGGATGCCTGTCGTTATTTTTTGATAGAGAGTGGATTCGCACTGGTTATAGCATTTTTAATCAATCTCGCAGTCATCTCCGTATCTGGGACTGTTTGCTCAGCCCAAAATCTATCATCTGAAAATGCAGATCGATGTGGAGATCTCACCCTTAACTCTGCCTCCTTCCTTCTTCAGGTAGAAACCACATAAGAAAAAAAATAGTTACCATAATGCATATGTTCAAGGATAAATTGACAATTTGATTTAATTTGTTTCTGCAGAATGTGCTGGGAAAATCAAGCTCCAAAATTTATGCAATTGCTTTGTTAGCCTCAGGGCAAAGCTCCACTATCACAGGCACTTATGCAGGACAATACATCATGCAGGTCTCTGACGATAAAAAGATTAAAACTTTAGCATTTGAACTCAACTATTCATAATTCTTAAGAGATAATAAATTACTTTCGGGCGGTGTAATTTTCAGGGTTTCTTGGAACTTAAGATGAGAAAATGGCTTCGGAACCTGGTGACCAGGTGCATTGCCATTGCTCCTAGTCTTGTTGTCTCGATTATTGGTGGATCATCGGGCGCAGGCCGACTAATCATCATTGCATCGGTTAGAAAAATTGATGACGTCAAACTAATCATAGTGTTAAATTATATCCATTTTCAAGTGTAACTAACTGTCATAGGTTCTGCAGATGATTCTCTCCTTTGAACTACCATTTGCTCTCATCCCACTTCTTAAATTCAGTAGCAGTACCACCAAGATGGGACAACACAAGAACTCAATTTATGTAAGCTTTTTTCTTCTTCTTGAAATAAATGTAAGACTCGACAGCTGCTTTTCATATGCTAATCATTTTCCGTATTGTGATTACAGATTATAGTAATCTCATGGATTTTGGGTCTGGGAATTATAGGCATCAATATTTATTATCTAAGCACAGGCTTTGTGGGCTGGCTAATTGACAACAATCTACCAAAAGTTGGGAACGTTTTCATTGCAATTATAGTATTTCCTCTGATGGCAATCTATATCCTAGCAGTAATCTATTTAACCTTCAGAAAAGACTCTGTGGTGACGTTTCTGGGGCCAAATAAGAATGACCCACAGCAACAAGCTAAAATGGAAAACGGACAAACCAAATCTACCGAGGGCCCAGAGATGGAACGAGTACCATATAGAGAGGATTTAGCTGATATCCCTCTGCCAGAATAGAGGGTTTTCTCTGTTACTGGACAAGACACCACTAATCAAATCGAGGTCAAAATGATGTAATATGGCCTTTTTGTCTAGTTGAAGTTCAAGGCTTACTAAGACTTCAGCGTACCACCTTTTGGGTCTAATAATAGCAGGACTCGTCGTTTGTAAATTCTATGAAGTGCTAAAGTTGTAATTTTGGTTTTTATTTCAGTTAAAATCGATCAGGGCCGTTGCTATTGCCTTGAAAATAGAGAATAAAAGAGAAAATAAAAATAAAAATATTAATAGCATCCAACTAAAAAAAATTACGTTACACGTGTCATCTAGAAAGATAAACTTCGTCGTGACGATTCAGAAAACATTTAAAAAAATTGTTTTTACCATCGTAAGTCAATGCAAACATCGCTTGAACATGGCAAAGCGATTTTTTTATTGGCGAGTTCAACGCACGCTCCATCCACTTTATTATTATTTTATGAATCAAAAAGTTGACATCAAGAATTATATATAAAAATAAATATTAGAACGGGTTATTGATACATATAAAAGAAAAAATCAATAAGTGGAAATAAATGTTATAACGACATGTTGATGCATATGAAAGAAAATCAAAAAGTTGAGAGGTATTAAGATATCTAATCTTACGGCGTAAGGAGCCATTCGAAAATTTTGCATTTATGCTTTGCAGATGACATGCTGTTATTTGCGGAGGCTAACATCAAGCAAACAGAGACTATTATTATGGAGTGTTTGGATATGTTTTGTGCTTCATCTGGTCAGCCGGTGAGCATTGCTAAGACCAAAGTCTATTTCTCTAAAAACTTCCAGCCAAGTTCTAGCAAGATCTATTAGCAATAGCACAGGATTAGATATCTTTCCATTTACTAGTTTCACCAACTTCACAACTTAATCTTTAGCTAGCATTAAAAAAAAAAAATTGCTATGAGGAAACACATTAATAATATAAATTAACTTTGAGGGGTAGCTCAACTGGTCAGATTTTAGATTTGTTTCTCAATAATCACGAGTTCGAGTCCTCTTCGAGCCACTAGAGGCTTATATGGTCATTAACTTCAGGGCCCGTGGGATTAGTCGAGGTGCGCGCAAGCTAACCGGACACCAATATTAATCAAAAAATAATAATTTAAGTTAGTGGGGGAAATAATCTAATAACTTGTTGTCATAGTATCCTTATTTAATAGCACTTTTTAAGTTGTCTTCATAAGAAATTGTTAATTTGATTCCACCCCGTGATCAGCACTATAAATAAGAGAGCAGATCAATGAAGAATATCCTTGCAAGTTAAATTGTGAAGATACTTTGTAGTTTAAGGGGATTGATCATATATAACCAAACCCAAAGAATCCCGCATCTCTAACAGGTAAAGAAAATGAAAGAGAGAGGGAAAGATGGCTAGCCTGCAGCAGGAACAGCAATTGCGCGATCAGTTGCTCATACATCACCGGGAAAAAGCGAGCGTATAGCAGCTCTTGACTTGGATGGCCAGTCCCGTCCCCACCTTGCACTGATCATGACCAGCAGGTCCATATCATTCTCTCATGTTAAGCTCGTTTTTGGGTTTCTCTGCCATCATATTCTTTGGAAGAGAAAACACCGAGCTTTTCCTGATCTACGTACATGTTTGGCTCTTTTGACGTATATATATTATATATGGAAATCTGGATGGAGATAATTACTTCCATACGTAGGACCCGGTTTTCTTGTTTCATTAGCTTATCTTGATCCTGGAAACTGTAAGCACAACTGTTCTTTCTCTTTCGTTCCTCCGATCTCTAGCTTTTCTTGACTCGTTAACATATAATTAATGGTGTCATGTGCACTACCTGCAGTGGACACAGATTTGCAAGCAGGAGCCAACCATGGATACGACGTGTAAAGAAATACAACCAAAAACCAAAAGAATAAGTGGTGATCATGTGTAATTTTCAGCTGTTATGGGTTATACTTATTGGTTTGATCTTCGCTCTCGCCATCCGATCTCTTGCTGCAAATCTCGGTGTAAGCACCGGTACGTGATTGAATTAAGAAGTGAAGATAATATTCAACTATAATATGTTTCCAAACAAGATTTCAAATAATTAAACTCACGACAGGTATCAAATCTAAAATTTATTAAAACTACTAGCAATTATTTTTGTGCTGCGGCATTGGATTTTCAGGTAAATACTTGTCCGAATTGTGCAAGGTGGAGTATCCAAAGTTGTGGTTGCAGGCAGAGGTAGCTGTCGTAGCTGCTGATATACCTGGAGGCATGTGTAAATTCGATTACCGTTAAAAATATCACAATCTGTACAGTATTGCAATATTTAACCCCTTTTTTTTAATTTATACTTTCGGACAGTGATTGGAACTATTATAGAATGTATCTACATAGAAAATATTATAGTCATATTTTTGTGTTGTAATATCCACCATTATTATTGTATATTGACCTACACATATAAATAGAAAAGGTTGGTTAATCAATAAGTGAAGTCTCTTAATTATTCTTAACTTGGTATCAGAGCCTTCTATAATCAAAACTCTTCTTCCCTCTCCCTATGGACTCTGCTGCTGCTGCCACCTTCTCTTGGATTTGTAAATAGAAAGACATGGCTTTTCTCTGGATTTGTAACAAGTCTTGATAACCCTGTAAAATCATCCAAAGCCCATCTCATAATCCTAACTAGGTCCATGTCTGCCCAACAAAAAATCATAAGGTTATCAATAAAGCACAAGTAAGTGATAGCAGTCCTTTGACACCATCAATGATATCTAAACCTCAAGTTCTACAAAGCCTCTCTGAGTATACCTTCTAAGTCATCTATAACCAAAACAAACAAGTAATAAGATAAAAGATCACCCTGTCAAAGAACCCTATAAGATGAGAAGAAACCATGACTCTCCTTGCTCATGACTATAAAGAAAAAAGTTGTAGACATGCATACCTCGATCCATCTGACCATGACACCAGGGACTCTGATAGCCCTTAAGCCCATAAGGATAAATTCTCAACTAACCATATCAAAAGCTTTCCTTACATCTATTTTCAAAGCATATTTAGGCATTAGATTAGCTAGGTGATACTTATGTATGAGCTCTTGAGTCAACAAGATAGTATTCGATATTTGCCTACTTGGAACAAAGGTAGTTTAAGCAGGACCAATAACATATGGAAAAATAACCTTCAATCTACTTACAATAACTTTATATATGTATTTGTACATCATATTATAACATGAGATAAGTTTAAAGTCATTCATAGTGGTGGGTGACTCAATCTTAGGAACCAAAGTAATCCTAGTAACATTAACACACCTAGGTAGAGTATTGGTATCAAAGAAGTACCTCGCGGTAGCAATGAAGTCTCTACAAAAAATGTCCCAACTTCTCTTGAAGAATAAGGAGGTACAGCTATCTAGACCAAGGACCTTATCATCTAGGATGGAAATAAAACTTCATTGATCTCATCAGTTATGATGCATGATTCTAAAAGAAAGGTAATGTCAAGAGGAAACCTGCTAGAGTATAAATAGGAAGCATCCTTTAAAGTGATAATTAAGTGTGTGAAAAGTAGTCTCTGAAAGTAACAAATTATCAACCGAACCAAAACCTGCTAATCTTAAACCTTAGATCATATCTCATCGATCAACCAATGGATTTATTCCTGACTTGTTTGTGAATGAGTGATCTGTGAAAGAACTTGGTTTTTTCTGTCTTCTAAGTTTAACCAGAGATCTGTGTTTATAAAAAGTTTTATCACCCTTGCTTAATTGAAAGAATTCCCTAACAAGCTTTCTCTTTACCCTCTGATACTCATTAAACTGAGGAGAATCATTAAGAAGAGTCAATGTTGCAGCCCATTTAGTATTTGCCTCAACTACACAACTAGAGATATGGCTAGTGTGTAGGTGATGCAAAGTCTTTAACTTAGGCTTTAGCAATCCAAGTCTCTTTGTAAACTTGTATGTGGGGTTACCATCCACAGGAGTCTACTAAGTATCTACCACTAAACCCAAGAAATCATCTCTGTCAACCCATAGATTCAAGAACTTAAAGAATGATTTTAGCCTAGGAAGAGGACCAATGGAGTGAACAACCATAGCACTATGATTTGAGGAGTCTCTAAGTAAGAATTCAAAACAAGTAGTCGGCTAAATATGGCTAAGTAAAGAACCAACGTGAATTACCAAAGATCCAATCTAGATTTTGAAGAATAGTATCCATGTCATGCTAACCATTGTTCCAAATATATCTTATTTCTGAATAAGGAACTTTAACCATTTTCATTGCTTGGATACAACTACCAAAATCATCCATGTGACTACACCAAGTAGAATCACATCCACACTTATCGGTAGAACTCAACATAGCATTAAAGTCTTATAAAAAAAGCAATGGTATAGACTAAGATGCAGTAGCTCAGCACCTCAAGTATTCCCAAAGGTCTTGACACCCTAAATGTGTATTGAGGATGGACATAAAAATGACAACAAATGAGCGCCTATCAATCAAGCTAGATACCTCACAAGTTATCCATTGTGGAGAAGAATGCAAGCAAACAACATTATATACTATTGGATTCCATGCAACTAGAATACAATAATTAATATTAACTCATACATTAGAAACTGCTATGAAGAAGGATTTATAAATGCCTTAACCCCTCATATGATTAGATGCAATCTTAGTCTCAAGTATGCCTATTAAGCTAAGATTATGATTATTAATTCAATCCTTTATTACTTTATGTTTTGATGAGCCATTAAGACCTTGAATATTCCAACTTCCTGTATTATACATGGACATAGGAAACAAAATATCAAAAATAGAGGAAAATAATCAAAAGGCTTTAAGCTTTTTTTTTATATATACTTTGCCTAATTTCATGAGTATTATAAGGATCAAGCTTACTTGTTTCACTTGGTTGAAAAGGTGTCGAGATAGAATCTAAAAAACCATATATCGGTGATGAAGTGCTAGCTTCACTATTGTTAGTGAAGGTAGCATGTTTGTTCTCCAAACATATTTTGATTCCAGTAAGTAGGTGTTAGTCCTTTAAGAAAGGCAATATGTCATAAATTGAGTCAACTTTTGAACCCCCATCATCATTTAACCTATCCCTCTTAACATCAATAGGTTTGGCTAGTTCAATAATGATCTGCAGCTTTAACCGGTCGATCGGTTCCTCTAATGTCTTAATCGGCAAGGGTAGTAGCTCTCGAGGCCTTTATTGTGTTCAACTAGTTGTTTGGTTCCTAACAAGTCTAAACTACTTGATCGATTCCACCTGATATGTCTATCTAGGTTACTAATTTTGTTGCAGAATTAGCAATCGAAGGGGATGTAACCCTTTCAACAATAATAATTAGTGAGCTACAAGCTTGTTGAACACCCCTTTTATTTTTATCTTGAGCATGTCTTCCTCGAAAACTTTACAAATCTCACAAGCTCATGGCTTGCATTCATAATCAACTGTAAATGTGATAGGCTTCATTGATAACTTACATCATATCTAAAAAACATGGATCATGGGTAGTGAAGCATCCAATTCAACACATAATCTAGGATAGTCAAGTCAAGTGCCATTAAGTGTATGTTCGTCGCAAGCCAATACTTGCAGCTATGCCTAGGCCCGTCTCATTCCAAAATGAAAAAGGTAGACCTTGAAGACAAACCCATATGGGCACCTTTGAAATTTTGTTCTTATCAAGAATAAAACGTGAGTGTCATGGTTGAAGGATAAGGAATTTCTCGTCGAACATCCATGATCCCTTCTCCATAACCAAGTTTGCATCATCATCACTTTGAAACGAAAAATCAAAAAACCTTGTTATGTTGTAATTACACTCTCAATGCCATAATTCTTTCATACTCGAATAGCAATATAACTGGCAGCATGGTAAGATATCTTATAACCCGGGAACAAACCCACCAGACATTGGTTCTATTTTAATGCACTTTCATCAATCACATTATCTAGAATGTCCAAGATGGTGCCAAACTCTTGTTGTGGAAAAGAGGCTATCTTGACACAAGTTGTATAGTTGAAGACCTTCACTCTATCAACACATAAAGTGTTAAGTGCAGGGTTGTGGGCAGTGTTCTTGTGAGCCAATATGCAACTTGGGTGAGGGTAAGTTAGGTTTTCTTTAGTGGTTGTTTAAGGGTAATCTTGGTGTTTGGAGGAGGTTAAAAGATGGTTTTGTTGGTGGCAATGGTGTTTGATGTGTTGAGGGTGGTTTTAGAGGGTTTTTTAGTGGCTATAGTGGGGTTGGTAGTCGATTGTGTAGGTAACCAGTAGACTTTTTTCTGGGTTTGTTGAACCAATCAACCGGATCCTAGGTTACTGGTAATCATGTCTAGGAAGTAAGTTCAAATAGGCAATACTTTCAATACAATCAAAAGTAGACAAAATCCAATGATCCAGTTTAGGATAAGCAAGTATAACATAACATATACAAAAAACAGAGTAATTAATTGGTTAGATCAATCACGATATACAAAGAAACAATCTGACTTGAAAACTGGCAACAGCCAATCCAAGAAGAAAAAGATTTTTCAAACTTGTTAGAATTTGATTTCTACCATCTAGAACCAAAAGGACATCCAAGCAAACCTCTTTAGAAAAATAGAACAGGTCCAATGGTGAATGAGGACAAAACAAACCAGCAACTATAGCTATCCTGAACTCAATTTTTCTAGAAATATTGTAACAACAATATCTTTTGTCTTTCAAACGATACTAAATGAAATTCATCCGATTAATTTTTAATATAGGGTGTGGCATTCCACAAATCTAACAATAACCAAAGTAGTTATGGCTTTGACAACTCATCTTTCTCTAATCTCCCTTTCAGACCTTCTCTCTCTTCTCTACTTTTTCTATCTCTTGCATGCTAGTACAGCTTCTAAAACTATATATTATAACAATATCTAAATGGTGTGGGGGAATCACTATTCCCCCATACCTAAATCATTGTGGATTACAACATGGATTACAACAGTAATCCACAATATTTTTTCCTCTCTTTTTTTTTTTTTGCATTTTTCCAACTTTTCCCCTTTTTTTCTTTTTTTTCCAAAATTACTTTCCTTTTTTTCCAACTTTAATTTTTTTTTATTTTTTTTCCATTTATCTTTTTTAAAAAAATTATCTTTGTTGATTTTACTTTTTAAACATTGAGCTGGTTAAAAATTATGCTTTGTAATTTTTTTCTTTAAAATACTTTGGATTGCTACGGTGTTTTCCCATATAGTTTTTCTATTTTATTTTTTTATTTTTTAAAATTATATTTGTTGATTTTTTTTATATTGAGCTAATTGAGAGTTTAGTTTTATAATTTTTTTTCTTTAAAACATTGTTTATTGCTACAGTGTTTCTCCGCATGGTTTTTTTTGTTTTTTTTTAATTTTCTCCAAAATTATTTTTTTTATTTTATTTTTTAATATTGAACTGATTAAAAATTACAGTTACAATATGTGAGAAAAGCACTGTAACTTTCCTTGCAAATTACTGTGGATTGCTACTATGTTTTTTTTCATATGATTTTTTTCTGTTTTGTTATGTTTTTTCCTAAAATTGTCTTTGTCAATTTTATTTTTTAAATATTAAGCTGGTTAAGAATTGCAATTACAAGTAAATACAAGTTTTTCCTCACAAAACACTATGGATTGATACAATTTTTCCTCACATGGTTTTTTCCAGTTTCTTTTGTGTTTTCTTTTTTTGTAATATTTTTTTCCAAAATTATCTTCGTCGATTTTATTTTTTTAATATTAAGTTGGTTAGAATTTAACTTTGTAATAAAACTTAATCATGTGGGGAAAGCACTGTAGCTTTCCTCACAAAATATTGTTGAAAATTACAATTACAAGTCATTACAAATAAGGTTAAATCATGTAAGGAAGCATTGTAGCTTTCATCACAAAACACCATGAATTGTTACAGTGCTTCCAACATAATTGTTTTTCCTTTTTTTGTGTTTTTGTCCTAAAATTGTCTTTGTCGATTTGATTTTTTTAATATTGAGCTGATTAAGAATTTAGCTTTATAATTTTTTTTTCTTTAAAACACTGTGAATTATTGCAGTGTTTTCCCATATGATTTTTTTTATTATTTTTTCCAAAATTATCTGTCCTTTTTTTTTAATATTAAGTTGGTTAAGAATTATAATTACAATAAAGCTAAATCATATGGAGAAAGCGTTGTAGTTTTTCTCACAAAACATTATGGATTGCTACAATATTTCTCTAAATGGTTTTTTATTTTATTTTATTAGGGAAAGCATTGTAGTTTTCCTCACAAAACATTGTCAATTGCTACAATGTTTTTTCTCATGAGTTTTTTTCCTTCCAAAATTATCTTTGTTAGTTTTTTTTTAATATTAAGTTGGTA
>Ga0325403_1001743_pt1 | contig 18510 bp, 9 predicted proteins | sample PopdelMetagenome_19_FD_205665 | JGI IMG/M metagenome (GOLD analysis project Ga0325403, IMG submission 205665) | Populus deltoides microbial communities from Bellville, Georgia, United States - Xylem-PdKOR-R4 | ecosystem: Host-associated > Plants > Phyllosphere > Stem > Wood/Secondary xylem...
TGAATTAATCAATTAAGTCCTTAATTAACTGTTCAACTTTTAATTTTTTTAAAATTACCCTTAAAAAAATCAATTAACCCCCTATAGTATCACCATCTATTCACTTTGTTTCTTGGACTTTAATTCCTTGTAATTTTAACCCAAATCAACCCCAAACTTTATTATTTTTTCAATTAAGCCCTTGATTACTTTACTTAATTAATTAAATCAAAGTTTAATTAAGTTTTCAAACTTATCAATTCTTTCAATTTGTGACCAAATTGACTCCCAAATTTATAATTATCCTTATTAGTCCTCAAACTTTCAATTTGTATTGTCTTAACCCAATTCTCAAATTATTTTCATTCATTCATTTTTATTTATTTATTTATTTTTGAAAAAAAATTCAAAAATTAAATTATGACACACTTAATAATATTCTAGGTTTACTTCTTTCAATTTAACCATAATCTCTAAGTCAATTCTCATTAACTTTAATTTTCATTTTCTCATTCCATTCATTTTCCTTCAATATATTCTATAATATCTTTAATTCCATCCTTTTAGGAACCATCAATCCAATAGTTGGAACTACTTCATGGAAAACATAAATATTAACATAATTTACAATTATACCATATTTCATATACCACAATTATAATCGCATTCTCATACAATCACACTTTATATTATAACTAAATTCTTTCAAAATCATTTTCCTTACACAATTATACACTAATTTACCATAATTTCACTTAACTACACAGTTTATTACATGCAATTTAGTCCCTCATTGGTAAGCCATGGGCCTTTAAGGACCTCACGATTTTCTTCATTAATTATACCCAATTTAACACTTAACACAACTTAATCTAACCCAATTTGTTTAATTTGTAGTCAATTTACATTTCCCTCAAATTTCTATTATGAACCTAAGCATTAATTTCATGAATTCAATCTCAATTGTTATCCATTTCATATGAAATTGTTAGATTATGTTTAGAACTCCTTAACAAACAATAATCTAGTCGTTGAATCCTAACTAGTCAAAATTTTCCACATTCCTACCCATTTTCCCCTTCTGTTTTCACTTTTCCTCTCTAACTCAATCTTCTCTCTCTTTACTCTTTCTTAATTTTCTGGTATGAATGTGTTTTTCTCTCTCAAAACCCTCTACTTTCACTCATATACCTTACTTTTTAGCCCTTTAAGGTGAAAGCAAGGAAGAAGAAATGAATTTTCCCTCTTTCTCCCTTAATTGCACCCCGTTAGTTTTAAGATGGCAATAGCCAAAATAATATTCTTTTCTAAAGGATATGTAATAAACTTCTAAAGGTTTAGTTTTATTTCAGATAACCAATCAAATCTTGAACAATCTTTTCTAAAGGAAGAAATGTATATGTAATAAACTTGTTGGCATTATTTGGAGAAAACAAAGACATCGTCTACATTATGAAGTCTAGCCTTTGTATTAATTTTGACCAAACTATGATATGGATCTACTCGGATTCCTTTATTGGTGATATCAAATCAATAACATTTGAATAAAAAGATTTTATTCTACTCGCTACAATATTGCAATTCAATTATCTCTTTTAACTTCTCATAATAATCAACTTCAAACTCATTAGAAGTCGATTCTTTAACATAAACTCATTGTTATATGTCTTTATACTATGACCATACTTTTTAGTATGAAAGACAATTCCATTGACGAAATATTTATTATTGCACTTAACTTTTCTTTCTGAACCCAAACACAATAAATTCAAAGTACCACTAACATTCCATCCCAATCGATAAACCTGGTACAAGATGACAACAATTAACATTTAAAGAGAAAGGTGTAATGCAATTAAGTTTTACAATAGATAATAATAATTAAGCAGTGCTTATATGTGTTTTGAACCATATGAAAAATTATTCATTTAGTAATTAAAAAATTTGAGATTTAGTTGGGTGCGAGTTTTGAGATAATAAAAGATGATGATGTTGCATACGATGAATTATTCAATTTATTAGCTTATGAGAGTATAAGAGAAAAATTGTTAGAAGACAACAATATGTTAATTATTGTACTTATTGAATAAAAGGTCTCAATTCATCATAGTTAAATATTACATAATTATGTGCTTGCCTGATTTTGATTTTTATCAAGTATCTTTCCCTCACTGTATTTTTGGGTACAGTTCGTCCAAGATGGAAAAATATTAATAAATTCCTACTCAAAGACACTTTCACACCATTATCATATCTTGAAACGTTGTTAATTGTTGTTCCTAAGTGAGACTCAAAATAGTATGAGATAAATATCGAGATCTCTTCAATAATATAAGCCTTATATATAGAAACCTTAACATACGACTTGTATTTACTTTTCTCTTAAGGTTGAAAAGTATCTATATATGATTAAATGGATGTTTTAAATTAAAAAAAATAACATAAGTTTAATTAGGATACATGTGTAATCCCTAACCTCTCGAATGGATACGTCCATCTATATTGGACAAGGTCTCTAACTTTTGCCTTAAATGGTAAATCTATGGGTAGATGCTCCATTGAGTCAAAGAAAGATGGAGGGAATATTATCTCAAGTCTGAATGATATTCGTTTCAAGCATCTCAATATGTTAGATATGCAACTAGTTAGAGCATATATCTTTTAAAAAAGTAATTGATCTTCGTAAGTGCATTTCATATCATCTTTAGAAATAAATCCCAATAAGAAAATGAAATGAGTGTTTGTATAAACACATGGCAGCCATGACTTTCCATTCAATACAATTTTCAATCCTCTAAATTCACAAATCTAGATATGTTCGCAGCATGTCCATTAGAAAAACACAGACTATTAAGTCATTCGTAGATAAGTAACTATGCATTTTTGTATAAGGTGAGGCTAGCTTTGAGCTTTGTGACTTATAACTCATTATAAACCAACTCCATATTATTACAGTGACAAAACAAAGATATATTCATTCTAGCATTAATGTTGTCCTATGATTTCCCTTACACATTCATAACCATGTTAAAAATATTTTCAAACATGTTCATTTCAATATGCATAACATCAAGATTATAGCGGAGGAGATTAGTCTTTTAATAAGAAAGCTCCCATAAAATACTTTGATTTATCCAATTATAGGCACACCAAAACCATGAAACTTTCTGCTTATCGAATTAAAAACCAAACATAATGTAATCGTAATGCGATACCATGTTATAAAATTCTTCACCCGATGGTACTGACATTGCAACATCCCTTTCAACTCTACCAACAAAAAAATCATTTTTTTTCTGTACTTGTGATACGTTGGCAAGAATCGTTGGTGGCAATAAAAAAAGATAGTTTACCATAATTTATTAGGGTGAATGTAAACCCTGGTAGGTGTATATATATATTTGAGATAAAAAAAAGGTCTCGAGAATTGAGTAAATTAATTGATATGATTTGTATAAGTATGAAATATGAAATTTTGAATTTTTGACGAAAAATCACAAATCGGCTAATTTTACGTTATAGCATATAACTTTCAATCTGATCATCAGATTAAGTTGAAATTTTGCATGGAGTCTTATAAAATATTATTTTAACTTAGGTTAAAGTTTCAGAATTTTGGAGTATGATAAGATTTTGTTTTAGATAAAAGAACAAATAGCACAAATGAATGTCTAGAAATTTCTTTAGGGACCAAATTGAAAATTTGCCCAAAACAACCCTCTTTATAAGTTGCTAGCAACGAAAAAAAAAAGGAAAAAAAAAGGAGTGTGCAGCCGTCCAAGAGAGGAAAATGTGAAAAGAGGGTTTTTGTCATCTTTCATGGAAATAGCTTGAAAAAAAAGTGTAAGTTAGAAAGAGTGTTAAGTATTTAAAGAGAGGGTTTGATACGTTAAAGAGTCTACAAGGAGTTTAAATATTTTAAGTGAGCTTTTAGAGAAAAGGAAAGATTGAGCTTAAAGGGAAGTGTGAAGGAGAACTTAATTGATTCAACTTGTTTTGGCTTTTTATTCTTCATTTCTTAAGGGTAAGAAAACTCTCCATGATGATCCATTATGTTGTTTTTCATGTTTGTTCTTGGATTAAGTAGAATTGGTATCATGTGAAGGTGGGTTCTTGATGTTATGGTGGTTTGAATGAATGAATTTATGTTGATTATAAGTTTATTAAGGGGATAAATACTTGGGCTTGTCATTAATTAGATTAATATGTAAAAAAAAAAGGAAGAAAAAGAAGAGGAGAAAAGAAGATGGAAGGGGATAAAGAGTGGTTTCCACCTTGGATTTGTTATTGATCCCTTATTATGTTATGAGTAAATATGATCTTATTATGTTGATTAATGAAATTTTATAAATTGATGCTTAGTTATTATTATGTGTGATTATGGAACTCTTAGATAAATAGAAACTGTGGATGTAATTTGTGAAGTTGTGCTAGAGTATTGTATGTTGGCATGAAAAAATAAAATAAAATAAATAAATGGGTTAAAGTTAATTAAGTGAAAGTTGAAGAATTATCATGTCATCATTTTTTTACTTGAATTTTCGGCAAGGGTAAAGAATTTTGAGGGGTGGTTTGAATTGATGTAATTGGAGTTTTTTCATGACTTAAAGGGATGAATTGAATTTGGATGATGGATTAAAATTTAAAGTAGAAATGAATTTATCCTCTTAGAAATGTGATTTTAACCATGCAAAATATAAGAAATAAAACTTCAAACTTGAAGAAATTAATGAATTGCATTTTAATAGTGAAAAAAATAATAATGAAATGATGTGTTGAATTAGGTGTAAATGAATTAAATTTCCTGTAGTTATTGGGAAATTTTAATAATACTATAAGATTCCCTTATAATTGTGATGAATTAAAATTTTAGATGGATGTAACATTGTAAGAATTATTTATAGAATTATTAAAGAACATGAAAAAAATAATGATAATAATTTTAGATATTAAAATTGTATTGATAGAAAATTTTACTATATGGAGAAGTTTTAAATAAATTAGTGGATGATGAAGTATTGAAATCATGTGATCTTTTAAATGAAACAGGAGAGGTTGGAGGCTCCAAACAACAACAGGGAGCTATTAGTTGAGCATCACCAGTAGGTAGGTGTCCGACATCTTGAATTTTTGTAAAGAGATTAATTCAAAAACTTGTGTTAATTTTAATTAGAAATTTTGTACTTTATGTTTTGATGTCTACGGATGAACTAGCGCCCGGTAATTAGACGGGTAAACTAATGCCCGATAATTGGGCAAATGAACTAATGCCCAGTAATTGGGCGAATAAACACATTTGGGCGAATGAACTAATGTCCGGTATTTGGGTAGGTGAACTAATGCCTGGTAATTGGGTGGATGAATTAGTGCCCGGTAATTGGACGGATGAACTACTGCCTGGTTTTTAGTCGAATGGATCAGTGTCCCTAATGAAGGAGTAACACCCTCGCGAAATGGCTAAGATTGAAATTAATTTGATGAATATGGAGGTGTAAAATATTAATGATTCATAATAAAGTATATAGGATAAATATTTTTATATGGGTATAGTGACATGATACATTGCATTTATTGATAATTATGTTGATAAAATGTTAATCTTATTTTCAGGACCCTTACAACAGTAGAATAGATCCTGCTTGAATATATGACACTTTTTGTGTATTTATATTGATCAACATGTATTTTGAGATTAATAAATGACGTAAAAGAGGTTAAATGAACCTTTTTATTTATAGAACAAAATTGTTATATGTAATTAATGTGAATGCCATACTTAAAAATATCTTTGTGTTATATTAAGTATTTGCATTTTATCATAGTTGCTTATAGGATTAGAAATGTTAGAATGATAAAAAAAGAGACAATTTTACCCCAAATTTTTATATTTAACTAAGAAATTGTCCCAGATAAAATAGTGGGCGCATTACATTCATAATCTATGTTTTTATTATTTTTCTTAAAATCAATTAATTTTGCAAGTTATGTAAACCTTAGAATTATTTATGTATTTTGTTTTTATTGATTGCATCTTTATTATTGGACAATACATGTCTATTATTTTTGTGATGTATTGATTGGGAATGAGGTTCAAGGTGATTGGACCATAATTATGATATGAATTGTGTCAAGAATGAAGATGTCGATAACTTGGTATGGTCCCGTTACAGGGAAAATTCTACTGAATTTTTAGTAGAAAAAAAATTGCTTTGAATAAAAATTAACTCTTATAAATAAATATGTTGTTTTTTTTTTGGGTTGTGATAGTGAAGGCCTTGCTATTTTCGATATAGTATGAACATGTTAATTTTCCATGCATACTCCAACCAGAAACCATTCCATTCAAAAAAATCATTGATAGTCCACATCAAAGTCCTAGATGATCACAACAGTTTTAACTCATCAATCAATAGTCAAAGATAAATATCTATATTCTGACTTGGATTATTAGGACTAGGTATGACTGTAGATAAAAACATGAACCTTTAGTGGCAAGTTGTAAAGACTCCTTAGTAGCAAGTTATAAACTATGAGTATCACAGACCAAAAATAATTTGCAACAAATGAATCAAATAGATTGAATTTATCTGTACATAACCCAAGATATGTGTTCAGTGATTCTATTGAAAATTAAGGATACACCCTATTTAAATGTTTCCATGTATCATGTGAATGATTCCATGTCATGTGTTCAATAGTTTTTGGAGACAAGAATAACCTTTGTGGTCGAAGAGTGATTGTGAAGTATCTAAGTTTTCTATGTGCAACAAGAGTCTTTCCTTTACAAGTTTTGGGTTTATAACGAGCATGCCTACAGGTTCTGCATTCGGTCAAATCTGTATTTTTCAGGTAGTATAACATGTAGAAGTTTCAACATACGTTAATTTTTTTGGTATCCTAGGCTAAGATGTTTCATCATGGATTTAAAAGTATAAAAGTTCTCTTTCAGCTTATTCCCTTTGTTATCATAATTCTATCGTAACCGGCCTTATTCAGTCCATGCTCTAACTTAATGGTGAACACCTATGCAACTACCAATAATTGATTGTGATTTATATACCCATCTTATAATGGTTCGTCAGAGTCTTTCAAAAGATAAAAAAAACTTGATCATGTCTATATTTGGTTCTTCATCTATGATTGAACAGTTACCTATATAACCCTGATTCATTCTCATCGCATCTATTACCATATTCCTATAAGGATTACTATTGTCATTTATTACACCATGCATGTTGTTAGAACTAGAAGTTGACCCAACCATCTTTTCTACCAAGGTATCGTAAGGAAGAACATATGGTTCTCTGTGTACCAATTAAAACAAGTATTTCTCCATTAATCTTTTTTTTTATAAAGAAGATGCATCGTTATAACATCTAGATCGAGAAACTTTTTATTTTTACACATCTTGTATGAACATATAATACCACATCCAATAATATACATTAATCTCATTACAATAATTCATCATGCACAACCCTTTAGGTGAAACTTGATATGTCCAAGAATGATCATTCATTACTTATATCAAACCTATAAAGAATATTAATAACAATATATATTAATTAATTATGTGAACTAAAAAAATCAGCTAACAATGGTTTAACTCAAACTTATTCAATCGATTTTAATAGTACCCTTACATCATTATTAATTTTCTACAAAAATTCAAATTCCTCTATATTCACTGAAATTTTTAACTTAACAATGAAATTGATATAACATGAAACATACCCTTTAAATAAGCCACTATTTATTTCATTACAAACACATAAATCATAAAATCAAAATCAATTTCATATAATTACAAACAAACACAATCTTTTAAAATCTCATACAAACCCTAACATGTATTTATATGTTCATAGAACAAATTTCTATAGGAAAAAGCTATAAAACAAGTAAACACACAAACAAACTACATATATTGCAACAAAATGCCAAAAAATTTCACTTTTTAAAAATGAGTTAAAAAAATGGGTAGTTTTGCTTACTTGAAGTGGGGAATCTTAAAAACAAATAAACTAAAACATGGATGTTGGCAGACTAAGTGTTGGGGTGACTGAATTTGTGGTTATGAGAGTTTGATTTACGATAAAACAGGGGGCGAGTTCTACTGTTATTTGCAAAGAAAATGAAGGAAGAAGTAGAAATAAAGAAGGGGGGAGGGGGGGTTGCTTGCCATGTTATAATTTAAATATTACCAATGAAATTATCGATGAATATTAATAGAGACTTATTTTGTTAGTAATACTGTCTATAAGCATGACACGTCAATTTTTTTATTCCTTCTTTTTCCATGTAATTGCATCGGTATACACCAATATAAATTTTATGTCGATATATTCCAAGGGAAATAGCAAGGAACTTTTTCCGTTTGTATTTGCCAATTTTCTAGTAGTGGTTAGACTTATCAAATACAATATTTCTAGATTCTTCAACTACTAGAGTTCAATGATTATATATTCTTAATGATTTGATTGTAGAAAAATAATCAAGTAATGTAAAGATTAAAAAATAACTTTATTACCCCTAACTTATGTTTAGAAAGTTATACTTTAAACAATTAATAAGTAAAACATGCTAAAATAGTAGGGAAATTTTTCAATATTACAATAGCTTTTATCTTTTTCATGGTATCATCTTCGAATATCACATGTTTGACATTCTTTTTCATTAACAAATATAATGAATCTAGTGTGTGTTTCCTTAATGCTCTTATTAGGCTTTATTTTAAAGAGTTCATACTTTCTAGTAAGACTTATTAATCTAGATTCTTTAACTTGACTTGTACCATCATGAGTAACTTTTAAAAGTTTCTAAATTTCAAAAGTTGTTTTACATTTCTTCATTATAGTAAACTTTATATGATTAAGAGCACAAAAGAATGCATTAATTGCCTTAATAATATAACTATGCCTTTTTTTGTTTGTCATCCCGTTCATTTTTGGGTTTAGAAATCAATTCTCCATCCAAATTTATTATTGTGTGTTGAGTATATCCACTCTAAATAATATCTCTCACAATTTAATATCAACAAACTCAAGAAAAGTTTGTATCCTAACTTTTCAATAGGCATAATCCCTCCATTCGAAGAATGGTGCTCTAGTTAATTATTGATCTCCTTATGCCACGATCTTTTCTCGTAGGTGATCAAACCTCAACCAAAGAGTCTATGCTCTGATAACATTTGAAACACTTAAAAAGCTTAGGAGGGGATGAATTAAGACTTTATCTAATTTTATGGAACTTTAAAGTATTAATCTCCAATTAAACTAAGATAGCCAAAACACTCAAGCGATATTAAGGAGCATAAATTTAAAGAGATAAGAATAGAGAGAGACACGTCAATTTTTATAATGGTTGAAATAATTGTCTATTCCACTTCTTGAACCTTCATTTAAGTATTCACTATCACATATTATCTTTTTCACAAGTGAGACCAAACCTTTACACAATCATTTTCCAGGATCAAAATCAAACTTAATCCTTTTATAGGCTCAAGATTGAACTCGATCTTCTTACAAGCTCAGGATCAAATCTATTACCTAATCTTTTTTATAGTATAAAGATTAGAAAACCTTACACAAAATCTTTTTCAATGATCAATATTGAAAACCTCTATGGGGCTCACTACCACAGGATATACCCAACTGGTTTAAGTGTTACTTACACTTTCACAATATGTTTATCTCTCACAAGAGTAAGATCACTTCGTATAAGATGAGAAGATTACAATAGATAAACTCAAGTCTTTATAGAATGTAATCTAACTCACAAATGTGAGAATTTATTTGATGCAATATAGGATTCAAAGCTTTTCAAGTGAATACAAAGATGAATTGAGCTTTTTAGGGAAAAAAAATCAAGCATCAAGTATGTAAGATTATAAAATAGGAGGAGTGTGTGAGAGACCTTACATAGAAATCAAGTGTGTATATATAGGAAAATACCAAAACCATCTGTTGCTCATATGGAATATAAAGGAACAAGTCTCCAAGGGGCGTAGCGTGATGGCAAAGGGTTTGAGATCTGCACAGCAGGTCTCGAGTTCGAGTCAGGACGTGCACCTCTTGTAAGAGCCTGGGACAGCTGGGGTTTTACTCCCTCACCTGGGCCCACAAAGTGCGCTTTCCGGGGGAGTGAGGTTTCCTTGAATCCAAAAAAAATATAAAGGAACAAGAAACTTCGCTCTTCCAAGTGTTTTTCATCATTGTTAGAAATAGCTAAGAGAAGGTTTATAGAGAAAAGGAGTTGTTACAAGAACAAGAAGAGTATTAAGCACACTTCTCTTAAAATTACAAGTTTGCCACTTTAGCTAATAATAAATTAATAGTATAGAAACCCATGCTATAAGATTTTAGCTATAAGCTGTAACATCCCATTTTATATTCACACTTATTTTATATTCCACAAATATTAGCATAATCATATACACTTCAAACTCATCACAAACATTTTTTCCATTTCACACTAACAATAGCATAATGAGATAAAATGTATATTTTCCATTAATTTCTCTCTTATATGCAAAATCAACCAATCACAACGATTCTCAACGGTAAGTTCTATGACCATCCTCAAGGTTTTCAATTCATAATGACATAATCAATTCAATTATGTTATATAATATAACTAAACTCATCTAAAATCATCTCTCATGGAAAATTATGGATTGATAAATCACAATTCATTAATTGGCACCCCTTAACCGGACATAAATGTCTTTAGGGATACTATGTTTTTTTCCATTAATTACTTATAATTTAACACCTCTTGTAAGTTATTCTAACCCAATTGATTCAACTTATCATCAATTTACATTTTCCCCAAAATTCTATCATAAATCATAATATTAATTTCATGATTTTTACCTCAATTATTATTCGTTTCGCATGAAATTGCTAAATTAGATTTTGAACACCTTACTGAATGTTAATCTAGTCTTTAATCTTAACATGTCAAAATTTTTCAAGTCCCTCATTCTTTTCCCTCTTCTACCTTGACAACCCCTTTTTATTTCGCTTCCTTTCCATTATTTCTCCCTTCTAATTAAGTGTTTAAGGGGTGGTGATTCACAATCTCTCTTCAATTCTTTGGCTTTCTAATGGGTTTTCCCTAAGAATTCTCTTAGCAATTGAGGTTTTTCTCCTTTTTTTTCTTCTTCTTAAAGAGTGAGAGGGTGAATTTTTATAATCAATTTTTTTACTATTCACACATTAACCCCACCATTTCATTTAAATTCCAATTTGTCCCCACAATTTTCTGATAGATTGCTAAAATGAAAAGCTAGATATTTTATTTTATTTTTTAATTTTAATTAATTATTTCGGCAGAGAAACTATATAGATTTAAATATTAAATTTATTCTTAAAGAAAAAAGTGATAAATAAGTAATAAATGAGCAATAATTCAAATTGAACCTTTTCTTTGCGTGTGGTTCATTTCTAGTATTTCCTGGTCACCAAGTGTCATGTCAGACACAACATCCGTTGTATATATATAATTAATTCCTACATTTGAATCATTCCTTAACATTCGTTTTCTAGGGTTTCATTTTCAGCAGAACCTTTTTTTATTTTTATTTTTTTACTCGAAAGTATGTAATGAAGACAATCTCTTTGATTTCTTTAATGCAAATTAGAGAAGGAGAGAGTCCTCTTGGTCATATTTTTAAATAGGAGAAGTTATACGTCTTATCTCCTTTGTCCAATCTTTTGGATTCACTTGAGGGGTCTCTCAAAGAATTTAATTTGAACATGAGAGACTTATATATTGAGATATTATTAGTTGAAAAGAAGAGGATTTAATTATATGGCAACTCATCAGCGATTTCTAGCCACCTTTATTGATGTTGTTCTCTAGCTATATTAACAAATAAACTAAAAGCTGTGGTTTTTTTTACTGTAGATGGAGATACAATTCACCGTGGAAAGTGGTTTTTTTACTTTAGATGGAGATACAATTCACCGTGGAAAGTTTTACTAGCAATATTGATGGGTTAATAACACCTTTCCTTTTCCTATTGCAGGCGCAAACAAATGGCAACCTCAACCTATGAGGAAGACTATCATCTCCAGTATGCTATGCAACTTTGAAGTGCATCAGTGCTGCCTCTGGTTTTGAAAGCAGCAATAGAGCTAGGTGTTTTTGAGATAATAGAAAAGGCTGGTCCTGATGCCTTGCTCTCAGCTTCAGATATTCTCGCTCAATTTCCCGCACAAAACAACCCGGAAGCCCATATTCTGCTAGACCGTAACCTCTGCCTGCTCGCAAGCCATTCTATTCTTACTTGCTCAGTGTCCACCAAGAATATTCAGGATGGTCATTCCCCGAGGTTATATGGATTAGCACCTGTGGCCAAATACTTGATATGTACTACTTCACTACTTTACAGCAACGTAGTGGCACATTAGCAGACCACAATATACAAGGATTACACACTAGCAGACATGATATGCAGGGATGAGAAGACCACGATGTGTAATTGTGGAATGGCAAGGTGGAAGAGATCACGACGTGACCATGACGTGTAGTGGCAAAGTGGAAGACTTAGTCTAATTTCTTTATTTAGTCATTTGCCTGTTGAGTCAGTTTGTTCTGTTCTGTTTTCAGCATTCGTAGTTTGTAGCCATATTTGTTATTTTTCCTATCTGTACTGCTATATCTATATATAGCCTAAAAGAGTTCAATAAAAGAATATGCAGTTATTTCTTAAACAACCTTCTCTTTTCCCTATCTTCTTCTTGATTCTTAAATTATACTTATTAGTGGTATCAGAGCCAGGTTACAACCATGGACACTCGCAGTAAAACAAATGCAGAATTCCACAGTGATGTCAATGAAATCTTGGCACGACATGAGAACAGTTTCGATTAAGTGAACACAGCCTTACAAGTAGTGTTAACCGAGCTCCAAGCTCTTCGAGCTTCTCGTAGCCAAAACAATAACTCTTCTGAAACAAACCCCTTTGCCATGATGAATCCTCACACCCACATACTTCTCGTTCTAACACTACAAAAGACTACTCTAATCACAACCTCAAGTTGTCCTTTCCAAAATTTAATGGTGATGATCCAACGGGATGGATTTACAAGGCAGAACAATGTTTTGAATTTCAAAATATTGTGTTGGACCAACAAGTTCAGCTGGCCTCATTCCATTTAGAAGGCATCGCCTTACAGTGGAACCGGTGGTTGGCAAAATTCCATGGACCACTAACATGGGATGAGTTCACCAATGCTATACAACTCCGGTTTGGTCCAACCGACTATGAGGATCCCTCAGAAGCTCTGACACGCCTTAAACAAACTACCACCATCGCAGCTTATCAAAAAGCTTTTGAAAGGCTTTCTCACAAAGTGGACAATCTACTCGAAAAATTTTTAATAGGTTGTTTTAGTGCAGGACTCAGAGATGATATTCTCATAGATGTGAAAATTAAACAGCCTGTAACCTTGGCAAATGCAATAGGGGTGGCTCGACTAATTGAGGAACGCAACCAGCTGCAGAAGAGACCAATTCAACCACTTCGTTTCCAACCAGCTTATGCAGCAGCAAAAACCTCCTCTAATCTAGTGGATGGGGTGCTAGGACATCCACCAAATCAGCGCCATAGCCAAAGTTACAATAACCCACCAGCAACCTTCCGTAGAATCACCAATCAAGAGGCACGGGAACGACGAGAGAAAGGGTTATGCTATTACTATGATGAGAAGTTCATTCTAGGACATCGTTGTGCCTGACCACAATTGCTTATGATTGAAGATTCACCTCATACGGATATCGAAGACGTTGAGATCAACCAACCTGATCTGGAACTTTCAGAAGTTCTACCTGAAACCGAACATCCACAAACGATACGCGTCCTTGGCAAGTTAAAGAACAAGAATGTAGCAGTGTTGATAGATGGAGGTAGCATTCATAATTTTATTGATCAAGCTTTGGTCTCTAGATTTGGATTACCAATAACTCAGGGTAAACAATTACAAGTCATGGTGGCTAATAGAGAAAAGATTGAATGTGCTGGGCAATGTCAGGCGCTCACCCTCATCATTCAAGGGCTTCCTATCACCATCGATTACTTCATTCTTCCTGTCGCAGCATGCCAGTTGGTATTGGGAGTGCAATGGCTTGCAACTCTCGAACCAGTCAGGACTGATTACAAGCAGCTCACCATGAATTTCAATATTGCAGGAATTTCTCACACATTTCAGGGATTAGGGAGAACTAGCATTGAAGCCTTAACAGATAAGGAGTTCAAAGGATTACAAAGCTTGGGATTATTCTACCAAATAATTCCTTCCAACAGCGACAACAAATCACCGTCCTATTCTTCTGAGATCAGTCAACTTTTAGCTCAATTTTCTCTGGTGTTTGAAACCCCGACCAACTTACCTCCACAACGGTCACATGATCATCACATTCCATTACTTCCAACAGCGGGACCAGTCACTGTGAGGCCATATCGATATCCTTATTATCAGAAGACTGAAATAGAAAAAATGGTCAAGAAGCTTCTGCAATCTGGTTTAATCAGACCAAGTCACAACCCGTTCTCCTCCCCAGTTCTATTAGTGAAAAAGGCAAATGGTGCATGGCGATTTTGTGTGGATTATCGAGCTCTCAATGACATCACGGTGAAAGATAAATATCCAATTCCAATAATTGATGAACTATTAGATGAGCTGCATGGTGCCAAATTTTATTCTAAATTGGATTTATGTTCTGGATATCATCAAATCTGTGTGCATGATGCTGACATTCATAAAATAGCTTTCAGAACTCATGAAGGGCATTATGAATTTGTTGGGATGCCATTTGGTCTCACCAATGCGCCAGCAACATTTCAAAGTCTTTGAATGATCTCTTTCGTCCCTACCTCCGACACTTTATCTTGGTTTTCTTTGATGACATTCTAGTATATTCAAGATCATGGGAGGACCATCTCACTCATCTGCAAACTGTTCTACAGATCTTCTCAGCTAACAGTTTATTTGCCAAATTGTCCAAATGTCAATTTAGAGTTTTACGGGTCAATTACGTGGGCCACATCATTTCTGAGCAAGGAGTATCGGTTGATCCCACCAAAATCCAAGCTATCAATGAATGGCCACCACCAACAACAACAAAAGGGGTCCGTGGATTTCTTGGGTTACCGAAAATTTATCCGTCATTTTGGGTGAATAGCAGCACCCCTACACCATCTCTTGAGCAAAGATGGATTTCAGTGGAACGATGCAGCAAAGAAGGCGTTCCAACAGTTAAAAGAAGCACTGACATCCCCACCAATTTTACGCCTTCCTGATTTTACTCAACAATTCATCATTGAGTGCGTTGCTGGTGGAATAGGATTGGGTGCAATTCTGCTCCAACAGAATCAACCGATTGCCTATTTTAGTGAAGCATTGAAAGGGTCAGCCTTAGTATTGTCCACATACGAAAAAGAAATGTTGGCAATCGTCAAGGCAATCAAGAAATGACATCCATACTTGTTGGGGAAACCTTTTACAGTTTGCACTGATCACAAAAAGTCTCAAATACCTCCTGAAGCAACGAATTACTACACCTGCACAAACATGCTGGCTGCCAAAACTGCTTGGTTATGATTACAAAATTGAGTATAAACGTGGCTCTGAAAATCAAGGTGCTGATTCATTATCACGTGTAGTTGAATTCCAGTTTATATCCATTTCTCAACCACAGATTGGTGGCCATTGCTTCAGAAGGAAGTCCAGCAAGACTCCTTTTATGCTAACTTACTACACAAACAACCCTCTCAAGCTGACCATCAACTGCTCCTCCGTGATGGCATTTGGTTCAAGTGAGACAAAATCTATTTGACCTCCAGCTCTCCTTTGATCCCAAAGATTTTGGTTGACTGTCATTCGTCACCTGTAGGTGGGCACTTTGGGTTTCATAAAACTCTTTCTCGCATAAGACAAAGTTTTTTTTGGTCTAATATGCGGCAACATGTGAAGGAATTCTTGCAACAATGTGATGTCTGTTAGCGATTTACAACAGATTGTATGCAGCCGACAGGATTGCTTCAGCCTCTACCCATCCCTACTCAAATATGGAAGGAATTTTATTTCAGAGGTAGAGGAAGCTGAAATAAAAATTGTTCTATAAAAAAAAGATAAATTTAAAAATGTAGGCTGCAATTTATAAATTTTGAGGTTAGTATATATATACATAATTTATTAATAAAAATATAATTTATTTTTAATATTTATTTATGTTTGATTAATGATTATAAAATAAAGATAAAGTTCTTGGGATAAAAATATTTTGTAAGAAAATCATAAATATTTTATAATTATAAGGATTCTTATTCTATCATATCATTGTCCATAAACGTTCATGGTCATTGCTCTTTTTAGATTGATATATGTTATGCTCTCTTTTTTTTAAATGAAGTAGTTATTCACAAATGATACATGAAATTAATATCTAAGTGCTTATTTATAAAAAGTTCACTAAGTTGACCTGTACGATAATTCTACATGGAGAATTATCCGAGTTTATGAAAAGATTGTAAAGTTATGTAAATGATCCTTGAACTTGAGATAACTAAATTAGAAACTGCTACATTTTGATTATGACTACGCATTGCTTTAATCAAGTGCAACAAATAACTAAATATTGGATAGTGTAGAAATTATATGAAGGTATTTGAGTGATCAATAAATAATTCATTACCTTAAATAAACTATAAAACATTTTCATTTTATTCTCAAATTGTATTAATTATCAAATTCTTGTTTAAGGTAGAATTAATGACTATTATATTGAGAACTAATATAATTTCATAGGGAAATACACTTCATACGTACTTAATATTTAAAGTAGAATATTATTAATGAAAGAATATTCGTTACACTAAAAAATTGTTTGCTGAAAGGCTAATCAAATCACAAATGACTTATATGATATTTATATTTAGGAGGTTATGACATATTGCTAAATGCTACACTTAATTTTCAAATATAAATTAATTAATTATTAAATTGTTGATAAACTAAATTGTTTAATTTATCTAAACCTATTTTAATTTTATGATTATGATTTATATTTGGAAAAATATATTAGAAACAAAATAGTTTATGCATATTAAAAATCCTTCATGAAAAATTAAACTCAAAATCAAGTATGAATTGATTATAAAATAAGTTTTAGAAATTTAGGAACTAGAATGTAATTTATACAGAGGATTATAATTTTGGGCTTAGAGAACTCAAGTATGAACTTGATTATATAAATTTCTATTAACTATCCTGAAATTAAATAGGTGATATTTTTCAAGGAGTAAAATAATATTTTACAATGATTAGAGAAGTTAGGCTATTTCTATAAATACAAAGCTATGTGTATTTTTTTTTTTGGTGAAAATAAAGAAAACTTATGATTAATATGGAGTAAAAATAATAAATAGCTAGCACTCTAATTTTAGTAATTACTATCCTCTAAAAGGTTTTTTAAACTAGTAATCTGTGTAGATTACTTTTAGAGCTCGAATAACTGATTAACTAGTAGCTTGTGATAACTTTTGTAACAAAAGGCTAATCAAAACATAAAGGAAGAATGCTCTATTAAACTTTAAATAGCCCTTGCTACAAGGATTAATGAAACATTTAGTGGTAAGGGTAAAATTAGATAAATAATTTGAATAATACAAGGATTTATTTTCAGCTATTTAATAAGTTCTTATTTAAAAAAAATGGTAAGACAAATTGTATTATATCTCAATGTCTATTGGTGTTAACTATATTGGTGGCCCATGTTATATTGTTGACTGGACAAAACTTTTTTTCATTGTAAAAAAAATGATTAAGTGATAGAAGCGTTTTTAAAGAAGCAAGAGAAAGCTAAGAGTTAGGTTGTTGACTTTATTGGATTCAATAATCTCTGTTAATTATGATTAAAAAACTAACTCGATTTAACTTTGGTAAACCAATGAAATTTATGACCTGACATATGAGATCGGGATTAGAATAACCCTATAAAAGGATGGAATAAAAAAATCAATTGTAAAAAATGACTTAATCCAACGCGGGCTAATTTTTCAAATCTATGACCAGAGTTGTAAGGCTAGAATTATCCCATAGAAGGTGAACTCAAAAATTCATTAAATTAAAATTTCAATTAATAAAATATTGAGAGATGAAATTAAAAAAGAAAGTTCCAATAAAAAAACAAAACAAATTGTAATTAAAAGAATAAGAATAAAATCTGACATAAAAATAAAATGAAATAAAATAAGACATTAAGGGACACATTTAAAAAAATAATTCAATCAAGAGAATGAATAAAAACAAAAAAATCACAATCAAAAGAATGAGGACCAAATATAACAAGTAAAAAAAATTAGAGGATAAAACTGAAAGAAAATTTGAATTTCATGAATTATTTCAAATAAAAGAAATAGCAAGAAAAAAATAGGGACCAAATCTAAAAGAAAAAAAAATCAAAGAGATGCTTTGAAAATGTGTAGAGGCCAATACTAAAATCGAGAAGGAGAGAGGAAAAAAT
>Ga0325403_1001745_pt1 | contig 18506 bp, 12 predicted proteins | sample PopdelMetagenome_19_FD_205665 | JGI IMG/M metagenome (GOLD analysis project Ga0325403, IMG submission 205665) | Populus deltoides microbial communities from Bellville, Georgia, United States - Xylem-PdKOR-R4 | ecosystem: Host-associated > Plants > Phyllosphere > Stem > Wood/Secondary xylem...
AAAATGTCTAATATGAAACAAATGATCCAGCATATACCTCCATGATCGACAAGCATCATGAAATGGTGAAATTAGGGAGTATTGAACCTAAGATTTTCTAGTGGAAATCCCGAGTCAACATTTTTAACTGCTCGGACCGGTGAAGTTGGTTTCTGACAGTAATAATAATAACAATAAGAAGGCAATTTTTTTTCTTTTTTCCTGTCAAGTGCAGTAGTTTTTTCCATCATAATAAACTGTGGGATAAAAATAAAAAAAAGTAGGAGATTTTGTTAGTTATTGTACTTCAAAGTCCTATGAACAAATAGCCTCCATCCCATCATGCTATTTATAACTCCATTACAGGCTCCCTCTTTCTCCACTCTGTCCACCATCTGTAACATACGCAGTCATTCATCAAATCTTCAATGTCAGCATACAATTTACCACAAGAGAGAAACACAAACTTAAGCAATATGTTGCATGAAAAGGCCACCCGAGATTCCAGTTCCATGACAGATTGATTTATATATATACATGACATGCAAAGCCAAGAATGGAGACATCAAGCTAGAAGCTCTTTACGTGATGACTACCTGATTATTAGCAGTACTATAACATTGTGGCTTCAATGAAAAGCTCTTTATGCAAATCACTGAATCAGTCAGACTGCAAGTAGACATAAAACCCACACCAAAGTTCATGGCTCCGCATACAAAGGTATCGATGAAAAAGCTCGTCGTTTTCAATCTTCACGTGGATTAATTCTTTATTATTGTCTATAAAAACTAGAAATAGTATTAATATGAGAAACACAGGGAAGTAGTAGTAGCGTAAAAGGATCAGGCAACCCTTCCATATTATGATTTTATCTTGAATCAACAATTTGCCAGCCCACACCCTACCCTTGTGTTGTTTGATTGTTACCAACAAGAGCCACAACATTCTTCTCTTCCATTATTCCGAGGAACACTTCACCTGATGACACACCCTCCTTGTCTGCAAATAAATGACATATCAACAGATGTTTTTCTCCAGGGAACAATTTCATCCACTCCATTATGGACACTCTTTAGTTTTCTTATAACATCAAGCACACTACCAAACGAGCCAGGGGTTGTCTAACTCTCACAGTTGTAACTAGTAAGACCATAGCTGTGAGCACTTGTTTTGGGGATAATCAAGTGTTTACAGTTTACTTGCAATTGCTTAACAAAGTTAAAATATACCAGATACTGAACCTGCTTCATACTAACTTCCACAAATAAATTTATGATGAGCCCTGAAGAAAGATGCTTCTCTCTGGATTCTAATACATGTCACGGAACAAATGGCATCAGAATCCCTTTTCTTTTCCTGGTAACTGCTAAAATTTCCTCATTTTCAGAGTTATAAAAGATCTAGTAATGAGATTTTCAGAGTAACATTCAATAAAGCCCAGCATCTTTGATTTATTGTTTCCTACTGACATCAACTATGGTCTAAGCAACTAATTATGACTCTCTAAATATTATGAATGATAACTTCAGAACTCATTTTCTTTTTAGCTTCAAGCACAGCCATGCTCATGCTTATAATGTTTCTATCATGTACATCCATCTGTCCCAAAAGGGTACTAGCATCAATCACAAGAGTGAGTGGATGCTTCACAATTCCTGCAGAATTAAAATTCACGCATCTAATAATAACAAGCCAACCTTGTCCTCTGTATAACAAACTTCCGAATAAGTAAAAACTCAGTCCCTTCTCGTCGCCTATACCAATTCCACTTCTACTCCTGTTCAAACAAAACAATTTTCCATTTCAGTTCTGTCAGACACGACAGGATAGCTGCCATCATCTAAAATGATGCAGCACCAACAAAAATTCGAGGAGAATCTGAACCTATATTGGCCAAGATACTGTAAATAGATTCATACAGCTGACGCCAACAATTAGGGATCAAGATTTGGTTTACGCTTTCCGTTTTCCCCCGCCCAACTAAATTGGTAAATTTCCCATGTCTCGGTTTGAACTTTGAATTTGAGACACCCGTTTGGGCTGTGAGTACTAATCCAATGACATGTCTAGAGCTCATTCAAGGGCTTCAATGAGCGAAGTATACACGAATAAAATGTCTTTCTAAGCACTCATTTTGGAAGATACTACTCCAACACAATTGATTCAGCATTCCTGCTATTCCATGCCTAGGCATAATGTCACATTCTCCCTGGCCTAAAACACAATCTAGTCCAAAGCAAATTTCATTAAAAGTAGTCAAATTTGTAAAACCTGTTAGATTAACAATCCTAAAATTCTGATAAGATCATCATTTTCCATTCGACACACATTTAAATTTCAAGAAAATCAAGATAAAATAGATTTACCCAAAAATCTCCACCAACCCATAACATAACATAAAACCCCCTTAACAATTAGCACGCAGCAGACAATATACACAAAGAAAAGAGTAAATTAAAAAGAAAACAAGTCCAAATAATAAGGTAAGAACATACCCGGTTATGAAAGGTAGAAGATATTATCAGTCATGAGAAGTATGTAATGCAAGATCCTCAAAGGCGTATTTCTAAAATCCAAAGCAGGCAACCTCAATTCCCTTATCCTACACTCCCCGCCATTTCCTCGTGACACCACATAAACAGGCTTTGAGTCCACTTTCCTAAACAAATACACCATCTTGCTGCCTCCAATTCCATCACTTGGTGTGTTATTTTCCTTGGTCTTGAAAAGAGTCCATCCAACACCAGCTAAAGCCCTTGAAAATTTATCCATGGAATCAATTCTATCACCAGTTAACCTCCAAAACAAAGAAAACGAACAACAATCCCAGTTACTATCATAAAGACTGTCGCTTTCATATCCACCCATAACTTTCTTGGTGTGTTTTGAGTTGATAAACGCAAGCTTGAACAACCCTTTTGAGAGTGAAACAAATGAGCGAAGATGGGTTAAAGAAGAAGAGTAAAGTGAAGGGAATGGTAAAGGAATGGCATTGTTCGGTAAATGCAACAAAGATGATGTTGATGTCCATGATAACGATACTGATGATGTACATGGAGTTGATGTCGATGTCGATGGTGATGTACATGATGATGGGTATGAGAAAATAATGTGAGAAAGAGATGGTGTTGGATATAAGTCCATGCCCATGTCTCTTGCAATCTTGGTTAGCCTGTATGTATCTGTAACAAGTTCTTTATTTGGCAAGAACAGAAGTAGTGGGGTCTTTGTCTTCGTCTTTGTCTTTGTCTTGGCTCTTGTTTTTGTTGTGTCTGTATTATTGTCGCTGTTGGTGTGGGTGTAGCTGGTGTTGATATCTTTGTGATGGTGATGGTGGGAAAGGAGAGGAGGAGGGTTGTTGATGGTTTCTCCTAAGACCAGAGAGCGTACCAGCTTTAGTGGGAGCATCTTTTCTTTGCTTTGCTTTGCTTTCATTCTTCTCTTACCTTGCCTTACCTTAACTGACCACTTGTGTTAAAGCATCTTCTCACAGTGAAGGGTGGTGTGTCTTCTCGGTCTTCTGTCCAAAAAGAGTACACAATGGGCCCATCGTCATTTTGACTACAAGTTAAACCATACAAATTCCGTTCATCCATCCGAGTGATTTTTTTGACTTGGAATTGGTTCTTCTCCAGAGGAAATCACTGAGAAAGATATATAAATAACTATTTAACCCAGCCAAAGCAATATATGGTAAGGTGGTCTTTGCAATGTTATTGAAGCATCATCCTTTCCAGGTTAAGTTATCAATATGAAAATTTAACTGGAATCATAGTACAAATAAATACATATAAATATCTATTTGTTATCCAATAAATAGTAAATATAATAAAAGCTCTCACATGTGAAGATCTGTTGTCAATTCCTAGTTATCAACTTATCAAACATGGAGTTGGAGCCCAGCGGCCTATGCAACGTGCAGGGAATTGATTTCTCGTATTTTTAAACTTCCATTTCACCCCTCCCATGGTCTTGCTGTTGGGCTATTCACTTGGGTGATGCATGCCCAATGAATAAAATTTTATTCTAATATCTGCTAAAAAAAAGAGTATAACTGCATACTGCACAAGTTTACTGGTTTAATCCCAGCATTATAGCATCAAATTGAGTGAAGAGCATATGGAGGCATTTTAACAAGGAGTTGAACCACCCACCTCATTGTTGTATGAAAGTCACAAGACAAGCATACTATCTATCTTCTGAACAAATTAAAAGAGCTTCTCAGATTGTTTCTACAGTGATTTTCTGCCATAATTCGCCTTTTCCTATTTTAAACAATTTGTTCTTTCTAGGGTGGGCTACCGGGGTGCTGTGCTTGCATCAGATGAAAGTTATTTTGATATATAGTACGGAGCTGGGATTATCTGATACCGGCAAAATTAATATAACAAGTATAATTTTTTTTAATTTACTGTACATGAATGGGCCTGCCAATGGAGGATCTATTTGATTTTTTAATTTTTACTAATCCTCCCTGCTTGCACTATTCCCACTAAAGAGAACTCACATGGGTATGCTATAAATTATCAATCAACTTGAAAAAAAAAAAAAGATTATTAAAATTAATTAATTAATTATCCAACTCGAAATCACTATTCCTGGGCTAGTTTAGTTAAGCTTGGATTGGAAATCGAGTCACACGTTAGGCAATACAATTTTTCTGTTTTGTTTTGTTTTATTTTATCTGATACATGGGCTTGAGAATCTGAACAAGATTCCGATGAATTATAGTCACTTTGATGCCAAAGTTGGTATCTATCTGTATGCTGGCGTTTTAGATGATCAGACATATTGTCTCCTGGTATTAGAGAATCTTTTATGCGGTTATCTTGTCTTATTGATGTTTTGTTAAGAAACAAAGAAATTGATTTTTAATTAAAGGTTCTTCAAGTTCTCTATAAAAATAGAGAATAAATCTTCTTGGCCACCTCAACATCTTAAGCTGGCCGGCAGTTGCCATGTTTCTTGACTCTTTACCTTTTGTTACCGTCCTGCGGAACAGTGTGGTTGATACTGGTTTGAGGAGAAGTTTCTCCAGCAGTTATCCAAAGAAGACTAAACAGAAGCATGAAGCTACCCTTTCCTTCCCTCGCTCAGGCACCGTTCGTAAATCTCTCTGTGTTTGCCTCTCGTATGCGTGCTTACTTTCACAGTTGCCTCATTTGATTTTTCTTTTTGGGAGTTTTTATGCTATGTTTTTATTATTTTTATTTTTTGAAAGCCCTTCTGCGATTCCACCGGTAATGACAGGGGGAAAGAAGCAACCTTTTGATGCCAATGAAGCTCCTTTGCTAGTTAAGGAACTTAAAGAAAGCTTCAGAACTGGAAGGACAAGGAGTTATGAATGGCGAGTGTCACAATTGAAGGGTATTGAAAAGATGGTTGAGGAAAGGGAGAAGGATATTTCGGAAGCCCTTTATAAGGACCTCTCAAAGCCTGAGTTTGAAGCCTTTGTTTCTGAGGTTTAAATCTATTTTCTTATATGTTGATTTCTCCATAATGTACGGTATAGTCAATGCTTGCATTCTTCATATATAGCTTTTTTCTTGTGTTTTAAAAACTCTGTAGATATCTTGATGGTAAAAAGCAGTTTCAAATTCAGTCCAGTAATTTGCACATATGGAATATCTGCATATATTTATGGTACAGAGATCTGCACGTTCATGTATTGCATTTTTGTCCCTATGATGTTTAATACAGATTGCTGCGGTAAAATCGTCTTGCGAGGAGGCACTTAAAGAATTGAAACAATGGATGAAGCCAGAAAAGGTAACTAAAGAACCACTCCCTTTTGGAAAAAGAAAGAACTGCTAACTGTGAATATATCTATTTAATAACAAGTTTAAGCTAGTTTAATGCCATTCTCTCCTAACATTTCAGGCCAAAACTTCAATGACAGCCTATCCTTCTTCAGCAGAAATTGTGTCAGAACCTCTGGGAGCTGTGTTGGTAATCTCAACTTGGAACTACCCGTTTTGTAAGTTGAAAAATAAGAATCTGTGTTAATAAAATCATGTTCTACTCATGCATTCATACTCTGCACAAAAAAACATGATTCTCTGTTTCCATAATCGATAAATTCAATCCACAAATGTGTTGCAATTGGGAAGCTAGAGAACACCATTTAGTTTCAAGATAATGTAATCACATGAAATGTCCTCGGCTAAAAAAAAAAACTCCTGCATTTTCTAGTGTTGATTTCTATGGGCCTTTTTTTTTTCTTCTATCTGCAGTGTTGTCAATTGATCCGGTAATAGGAGCTATTGCAGCTGGAAATGCTGTGGTATTGAAACCATCAGAAATTGCTCCAGCCACATCTTCACTGCTTTCAGAATTATTTGAGGAATATCTAGACAGCTCTGCTGTTAGAGTTGTCGAGGGAGCTGTTCCTGAAACGGCTGCATTACTTGAGCAGAAGTGGGAAAAGATATTCTACACAGGTCTGACACAATAATATTTTATATTTTGAAATGCTCTGACCATACAGGTTCATGGATTGAAAGGCAGTGAGCTTGTCTCCGGTGACACACTGCAATCTATAGTTGGTGATAGAAATGAACTCCTTTTATCAAATGAAAAAATGGAAAACATAATTTTACTCCTTAATCCTACCAGAAAATACTTGCTACAGGTCCAGGAGATGTGCTCATATTAGATGCTTCATCAAACACATATTACTTCAAACATTTATTTTAGGCTAAATCACCTCTTTTGGATAAGAATATTCAGACAAGGATACAACAGTTGGACTCTACAAATCAGTGGAAAAATCTAGGTTACTTGAGAAAAAACCAAGTTCAAGCCCAAACCCATACCCCAAACTCATACAAGTCCCAGCAACATAATTTTCACATTGTGTCTCGGGTCTCCATTCAGATTCTTTTATTAAAATTTTGTTGTCTCACTTGTGTTTCCTTGAACTTGTTGTTCACAATAGAACACCTCAGATATTACTGATCATAACCTTCCATAAAAGTCACATGAGAATCTAAGTCAATATATATTTTACTGTTATTCCAAAGGCATTTCATAAACAGGCTTTGAAACTTTGAAAACACCTAATATTGTCCATTTGATTTTTCATACTAAGTGTAACTGCTGAAGTATAGAGTGTATGAACTGACGCTGGTAATATTAATGGAAAAGTTCTCTAAATTCAAGACTTTAGCTAGACAGGCCATGCTGTTTTTTCTTTTTAGGTAGTCCAAGAGTAGGGCGCATTGTGATGACTGCTGCAGCAAAGCACCTTACTCCTGTTGTCCTAGAACTTGGAGGAAAGTGTCCAGTTGTTGTGGATTCTGATGTTGACTTACAAGTAAGAACATCAAGTTCATAGCTTAAGAGTGCATCAATCACGGATTCTTTTCCCTGTAGTATTAATTGGCTTCATGCGAAGGTTACTGTAAGGAGGATTATAGCTGGGAAGTGGCAACTGAACAATGGACAAGCTTGCATTAGTGTTGATTATATCATAACAACAAAAGATTTTGCCCCAAAGTTGGTAAGATCATTTTACCCTTTTTAATTCTTTAAAAGGTCTGTTCCAGCTGGATTTATTCTTGATGCATGCCCCCTGAACAGATAGATGCACTACGGAATGGAATAGAAGAATTTTTTGGAGCAGATCCAATGGAATCGAAATACATATCCCGTATTGTGAGTTCAAACCATTTTTCACGTTTGGAAAGACTCTTAGATGAGTACAAGGTTTTCAACAAAATTGTGGTTGGAGGCCAAAGGAATCAGAAGAAACTGTGGGTTCCTTACATTTTCTGGCAGATTTTTGCTTCTAGATTATAATTCAACAATGATACACAGGACAAAATTCATGACTGCATGACCTATCCTATTGCAGAACGATCGCTCCAACCATATTCTTGGATGTTCCTGAAGACTCTCAACTGATGCAGGAAGAGATATTTGGGCCATTGCTTCCTATTATCACTGTGAGTACAGAGTGAAAATATGCAACGCATGTTGTTCTAATCAGACACTATGATTCAAAGATCATTTTATCTGTGATTTGACAGGTTGAAAATGTGAAAGACAGTATTGATCTGATAAATTCGAAACCAAAGCCTCTTGTCGCGTATCTCTTCACCAATAACCAGAAGCTAAGGAATGACTTCGTGCAAAATGTCTCCTGTGGAGGAATGGTTATCAATGACACCGTGCTGCATGTATGTATTTATCTCTTCCTTAAAACTCACTTATACAAGATGTGGACGGCGAAATTTTGTATAATGTGTTCACTGAGATGAAGGCCGCGCCACATCTCGCCTCAAATAGATTGTAAGGTCCCCAAACTATTAAAAATCTGCAGTGTCATGACTGTAGAAATTCAGTACCACTGTGCTTCTGGTGCCATGTTACTCCCTCCCGCAAAGAGAAAGGGAGAGAATAGGACTCAATTTCTTGATGGCTAGAAGCAATGCCAAAAATGTGTATCGCGAGTTACGCTTAAGGAGTAAATGTGTCAATATGGATAATTGTACGTGGCGTAGCTAAACTGGATCTGCTCCCAAATGAGTACTTTTTAATGTTTTTACCTAAGGTAGTAGAGGTTAACAAATTGTCTATTTCAAGCTTGGTTTTCAAATTCTGCAGGTTACAGTTTCCAGTTTACCCTTTGGAGGAGTTGGGGAGAGTGGAATGGGATCATACCATGGTAAATTTTCTTTTGATGCTTTCAGTCACAAGAAGGCAGTTCTATACAGAAGTTTTAGTGGAGATTCACCTGTCAGATACCCACCATATACACCAGAAAATAAGAAGTTGATGAGGGCTGTGATGAATGGTGGCATACTTGATATAATTCTTGCTTTGATGGGATGGTCTAGAGATTGAATACATGAATTGAAGATGTTTTTTTTTTGTTGGTTACCCCTCTCTTGAATGCGTTTTTATTTTTTCAAGTCTCAACTGTTCAACAGTTGCGAGATAATAATTGTATGATAACTTGCCATCAAAACGATTACTTTAAGATTGTTTAGAGAGCATCCATTCAAGGGAGAGTGTCAGTGTCTTGTTGAATAAGATTATTTGTTATTTGTGAAATGCTTGGAAAGGAAATGGGAATTTCTGACTTCTGCAATGGAAATTAAAAATTACTAGACAAAAAATGTTTATACAGTTTTTTCTATTACCCTTTTGGTGCAAGTATGCATCTTGCCTTGCTTACCATAATTTCCAAGCAGTCTTGCGAATCTCTTTAGTTATCTGCTGTTGAACCACCACACTGAAACTGGACAAGAGATATCTTCAGAATCTAGCAGGTCCCCTGTCGTCCCAAGCTCTGGCAACTAAGTCCATTCAGATAGTGTCACAAGCTTGGAAGGCAGTGACATGGAGAGAAAGAAATAACAATTAGCAGCAGTGAGCAGCATTAAACACGTGAAGAATAAAGTAGTTAGACAATTGGATAATCCAGTTGGTGAACAATGTATAAATAAGACCTATGATGAGGGTGAGGATTAAGTCTAATGAGGTATATTTTTCTATAAATTGCAAAAGTTATTTCTCTTTTCTTTTCATGCATGTTTGAAAGTAAGACTGTTTTTTAAACTGTTTTTTATGCTGAAATTCAAAATGATGTTTTTTCATTTGTTAAAAATCATTTTTAAGATCAGCACATCAAAACGATTTAAGACATATAAAAAAAAATTAATTTTTTTGAAAACACAAGTTGACCTGTATTTCTAAACGCTCACTTCTTCTACTTCTCAACCTCTTATCTCACTGAAAACCTTTTTGTTAAGATTAAGTCTTAACAAATTGGTATCAAAGACTTGAATCCAAGGCAATTACAACATTAACAAAGACTTAAAGATGGTGAAAAACAATAAGGCTAGAGCTTTGGAAGAGAATGGGAGATAGTTGGATGAGAGAATGCAAGTTTTTCATCAAGAATTGCAGGATTTCATAGCAGACAACAAGAGACAGTGGTAAGAACAAGCCAAGTTGAATGAACAACTAAAGGCACAAATGGAAACCAAGATGACTATCATTCAGACATTTATGACTGGAATGGAGGTAGAAAGGGATGACAGGAATCAAGTTAACGCCAGGGAAATGGTGCATCTACAGCAGAATCATAATCCAGAGGAAAATGTGGGAATTAATAAAGGCCATCGGGTGGGTACAATGTAGCTTTACCTAAAGTGGAGTTGTCCACGTTTCATGGAGATAATCCACGAAGATGGATTAAAAAATATAGGAAATTTTTCAAGTTGCATTTTAATTACTCCGGTTCATCAATGGGTAGAAATTGCTTCACTTTTCTTGGAAGGCAAGGCAGAGGTATGGTTTGAAGGATTTTTGGTAGGTGACCATGACCTTACAAATTGGGAGGGGTTTGTTCGATGCCTTTGTAACAGACTTCGCAGCAGAGAGCATGTGGCTGAGGAGTTTAACAAATTGGTACACGATAAGGGAATGGAAGAGTATATTAAAAGGTTTGAGGAGCTTAAATCCCTAATAAGCACCTCGAATTCTTCACTACCAGTATCGTACTATATATCCAGCTTTGTAGGCCTCAAGGAGGACATTAAACCAACATTGAAGATCTTAAAATCCGGAACATTGGTACAAGAACTTGATTAAGCAAGGTCTTAAAAGGAATCTAACCAAGTTGTGACAAGAAGAAACAAGATGGTTCCCAAAATATCTCTTCTTGACATAATGGTAGGTTATCAGGTATACCTTCTTATAGCACTCCTTACAATGCAAGAACTGATGTAACAGTAGGGGGTAAACGAATGAATGACACTTTATGTGAAAGGAAGAAAGAAATTAGGACTGTGTTATAAATGTGGAGAGAAGTTTATTCCAGGTCATCAATGTAGTAAGAAGAAGTTGAATATGATAAAGGGAGTGGATGAGGAAGATGAAGAATTTTTAGAAGTAAAAGAGGGGGTAATAATGAGATTGTGGCTATTGAAGATCAAGTAGATGAGTATGGTTTATCCCTTAACGCATTGGCTGAAAGTTATGCTCACAGCACAATAAGGATTAAAAGGAATTGTCAAAACAATAACCTTATTATTCTCACTGACAATGAATGTGGTTAAAGAGATCAAGACTACCATTGAAACAACGACTGTATTAGCAGTAATTATGGCCAATGAAACTGTATTAGCAGTAACTGTGAGATCAAGACTACCATTGAAACAACGACTATATTAGCAGTAATTATGGCCAATGAAACTTTATTAGCAGTAACTGTGAGATCAAGATCACTACCATTGAAAAAACGACTGTATTAGCAGTAATTATGGCCAGTGAAACTGTATTAGCAGTAACTGTGGCCAATGAAAATGTCATGAGGTGTAGTGTATTCTGTAGAAAATTTTAATGGTTAACGCAAGGACATCAATTCCAAGCAGACTTGAGGATCTTGAAGTTAGGGAGGTGTAACATGGTTTTGGGAGTGGATTGGCTGCTAAGACTTTCCTCGCCGATCCTATTCGGTTTAATAAAGATGAGATTATCTTTCAAGAAGGAGGATTAATCCGATCCTATTGTAATAGTGGTTCCAACATGGTACAAGGAGATTATGGACACCTACAAGCAAGATTCTCAGTTGCAGAAATAAATGATGGGAAATTGGCAGGAGCTGACAATTGGCCTGAATATAGTTTACAGCTGATATACTCGGGTATAAAAGGAGAATAGTGATCGGCAAAGAAGATGACCTGAGAGAAAAGGCAGTTAAAACAATTCATAATTCTTGTATAGAAAGCCATGCTAGGAGACACAACTCTCACGGGAGATGAAGAAGATGGTAAAACAACTGGTGAAGAAGTGTAATAATGTCTGTGAACAAGCTAAAATGGGAAGGGCAGCCTATCATGTGCTGTAGCGATCATTGCCAGTATCAAGTGGAGTTTGAAGGGATTTTTTTAAGAATTATTTTTTGATCTAATTAAATTATAATAATTCTATTTTGTTGTCTAAGGTTTTTTTTCCTTTTTTAACTTTTTGAGACACGCGTACCTTCTTTTTTTAACAGATAAAAAGAAAGTCGTGGGCCCACAAATCTAGGCAAACTTGGTAAAAAACCCTTGTCAGTATATTTTGCAATAAATTCCAAGCTAGCCATCAAACGTGTTTGTAACAAGAAAATCAGCGAAACCCTATTTTCTTCCTATTGGAGTAACCTGGCATGAATTTCAGTTACTGGGCTAACATAATAATAATCATCAGTGATTGTAACAGCTCTGTTTCTAAATTGGGTTTCTTTCAGTTTTTTTTTATACCATTGCTGTTTCGGTCAGATTGTCAACGTTCTAGTTTTTATTGGACAAGCGTTGATTGAGTCCAATTTTACTGATTAATTGTTGCAGGAGGTGAATAAAACGGATGGGGGTAACAGAGAATGCTTCTGCTCATGTTTGTCTCTTTTCTAATTACTATAATTTATATTTCACTGCTTTTGCTTTTCTTTTGCTTTGTGGTAGGCCCCATTGAACCTGTTGCTTACACTGTTCAGCCATCAACATTACAAGAAAAGCAAAACAACTGTTTGGTATTTTTTTTGTTTTATAAGAAAATGGTTTTGAATTGTGCTTTTGACATATACCGATTTTTTCCTGCTATGCAAGCAATTTGGGTATTTCTATAACATTCTTTCTCACTCGCATGAAAGTGGGATCCCTTCGTGATAGCTATAAATCATGATGCCAATTTTGTGTGAATGAGGGAGGAGCACTAGTCCGAAGGAAGAGATTATTAACATGCAAGACCCATTGTGCTGCTAGTGGTAATCATGACAATTTAGATGCACTAATCTAGTTAATGTGAGCCCAGACTTGACTCTTAAGCTGTGAGGAAAGACAATGAAAATACAGGTTATAATTGTTATATTTGTGGGCTTGTGGAAATTTTTGAACATGCTATTTCTTTTTGTGGGCTTATGGTGTTGGTGGTGCTTAACGTATTGCTGATTTGTAATTCCATGCACAGGGACTAAAATTTGATGTGGATGACATGACTGTGAAAATGGCAAGCCAAGACCAAACCAAAATGCTGCACATCAAACAGCAGCTCGCCACCATAGACCACACTCCAGATCACCCAGTATACCCTGTCGTATGTTCCCTTTTCCTTTGTGTCTGCTTCTCTAGAAATTGTTTTCATGATACCTATGAGTGTAGCCATGTTGGTCTCTGAGTGTAGCCATGTTGGTCTATGGTTCGAGTCCTGCCCTTTTTAAAGAGAAACAAAGGCAGAATGAAGTTTTCATTGACTAGTTTTCAATTGGTTTGATTTTTCCATACAGATGGTGCATGAGGCAATTATGGATTTAAATGAAGAAGGGGGATCGACCAAGGATGCAATATCACAGTTTATCATGAGAAAGTATGATGTTTTTCAGGTTGTTCATGTGGCTAAACTAATTGAACAATTAGAGAAACTTGTGGAGAAGGAAGAAATAGTTTTTACATCTGAGAATCGTTACATGCTTCCAGCTGAGGACTCTGGTTCTCCTGCTAAGTTAAAGCAGGGAAAGAAGCAGTCGGTGCAATATGAACTGGATCGGAGAAGTAACAAGTTGCAAAAGTTCAATGAAGGAGTTCAAGTTCAAGAAGATCAGAATGCAATTATAGAAATAGAAGATCAACCTGAAAGTGATAAAGCAAAAGAATCACAAGCAGCTCAAAGTGAAGGCGATGAATACCAGAACCATTCACAAGAAGATCAGCTTAGGGTATATGAGGAAGAGAGGTTTGAGATGACCACTGAGAATTTTTCTCAAGTTGTTGAAGGACAGTCAAAAGTGATTGTAGAAGATAGATACCAGCAACCTGCTGGAGTAGATGAGAGAAGACATGAAAAAGAAGTTCATATCCAAATGAGGGAAACTGAGGCAACTGAAGAGCGAAGTCAATTACAACAACAAGAACTCCAAGTTACTGAAGATCAAGTGGAAACTGAACGTCAAAGTAAAGTAACTGTAGACCTGCATCATGTTGAACGTCCTGAAAATGAAGAAATTATAGGCGAAATTCGACCTCAGGTTCCACAAGATTTGTATGCTGACGAACATTATCAATCAGAGAAAACACATATTAGAACCATTCCTATGCAGATTGAAACACGAGGAAAAGAAGTTGGAGTGATTGGAGAGGAAAAGGCATTGCAAGAACAAGATAATAAAGTGGGGAACAATTCTACTGACATTAGGTTTGCTCTTGTCTTACTTTGCAACATTGTATCTTATAGTCTTTCTTGTTACTTTATTCTTATCCCTTCTCCTTTTCTGATTAATTAACAGCCATACATCTGAGGTTTCTGCACAACCTGTTCGAGATAAAGACATGATAGCTATGCCAAGTTCTTCTCAGACAAGTCAACAATTAGACCATGTTGGATCTTCATTGTTATTGCATACTCTGAAGGTGAAAGTTTAAAACTGGAGTATAGTTATTCACATGTTAAACTTGGAAAGTTGGTTACTAATATGTAAAACTCGTCTTATTCTGTCCCATGAAACACGTTTTAATTGTTTGTTTAATTTACTTTGATCACTAGGAAAAGTGTATAAATGTGTGGAAGAAGTTAACAGAAGCTGAGCATGACCTGATGGATGTTCTTAGCTGTTTGAATTCAATGGAAGTAATAGCCAATATTCATGAATCAGAGCCAAAAGCATTGCCACATTCTGATTATGTACCCAAAGATCCAATGCAACTTCAGCAGAATCAACAAATTGAGCTTCCTAAACTCAAAAGAACTGCAGAAGTTCAAATAACAGCATTGCTGGAATCTTTTCAAAACCCGAAAAGGCAGGCTTTACCTGGAAATCATGATTTCCCATCGAAATACTGGCCAGAAAAAAATAGTGTTTCTCCTACTCAGCAAATCATGCACTCACAGCAACTGGAGGTGGAGAAACATCAAGATTTTCCTAGTTTTAAAGGCTATCTACAACTTCATGACCCAGAAAAGGGGTCCAAGTCTTGTTCAGTTGCAGGTTCTTTGGAACCCCAGGAGCTGAATCTGGAGCAGAGATCAGAGCATCATAGCACAATTGTAGAGGACCTTCAGGCTCCCGTCAATTTGGAGCATGTTGAACTGCGTGTTGAGCTGGAGCAGCAATTAGATGTCCCTGACCTAAAAAAGGCTCTGGGAAAAAACTTGTCTACTGATGAAGAATTGATACCTGCCGAGGACATCACTATAGATAGAGACCAGGTTGAGCCTGAGAGGCCTCCAGGATTTGAGGTTACAGTGGAGCAATTTTCCCAAGAAACGCTGCAGGGTGCTGTTCCTTGTGGTGATGCAAAGAAACTCGAGCCTGTGGTAGGAACCATGACATGTTCGTTTTTATCTTTAATTGCTCATGTGTTTTCTTAGGCCTTCCATTCCTTTTCTATCATTTATTATAATCGGAGATGATAAGAAACAGACTGAAGATAATATAGAACTGACTTCATATTATCAATGATATTAAATATAGTACCATAGAACATACCATTCTATTGATATGACAAAATGAATTGTGTGGCTATGGAATCAATGCAGCACGTGAAAGGGCAGAATCTTGAACTATCAGTCAAAGAAAGGCATATAGAGGTTGAAACGATCACTTCAGAGCAACAATGCCAGATAAAACAGCAAATACAAGAGAAAGAATTACGTCCTCTGGAGCAAAGGGCATCCAAGAATAAATCTGAATCAGGTGCAGCTGGAGCTACTTCTGATCAGCAACTCCATAACATTGAAATGCTTCAAGATCCAAAGCAAATTTTGGTGGTACATGAATCATCCCGATCAACGAATCAGCAAAAGAAGGGTCGTGGCAAGAGAAAGAAAGTAGAAATGGAGCTGCCCCGGAGGGAACTATGGTATCGTGGCACAAAGGCATCTGAATCTAATCCAGTACATCCAACAGATGCAAATGACGTTGATTCAGATAGACAGCGGAAACTACATCATCCAATCCCTGAAAGACCTCAAAAGAGAAAACCAAAGAAAGTGGAGAAATCATCTCAATCAGTGGAGCAGGAACTGAAAGATCAGGGTAGGAAAAGGCTTCTCAGATCTCAGCTTGCACCAGTAACATCTGATGAAGTCAAAATGCTAGAAAATCCAAAACAGCACAAACTAACATCAGCAGGGGATTCTATTCAAACTCAGCAGAAACAGCAACTAAAGTCTCGAGTGCAATGCTCTTCCCAAGCTGAAGAGATTATGGATAAAACCATGGAAGAATCACAACCCTTACCAGACCAAAATAAACAGGAAAGTCAACTGGCATATCAACATCGAGGGAGGCGTCCTAAGCTAAAGCCTGTTATGGATACAGCTAAGGGGAAAATTTTACCTTTAGATGGTGAAGATCATCACAAGGAGCTGCCATTGCATATTCAAGGGCAAAGGCCTAAAGCCATGACCAGTACAAAACTCATGGTAAGAGAAATATCCTCAAGCCATCAGAGTCACAATGAGCAACAGCCTAAGAAACGTGGCCCAGGAAGGCCACCTAAATCATTATCAGCTGCATCTCAAACTGCCAACGTACCATTGTCTCCACAGATTCAGCTTAAACAGAAAAGGCAGCAACATGATCTTCAGAAAAAGCAAAAATGGCCAATTGGTGCTGCTGGTCAAGGGAGGTTTACAAGATCCAAATTACCATCAGCTGCAGAAACCATTTCATCATGATCTCCACAGGACTGGCAGCAATGCAGGCCACATTTCAAGAAGAAAAGGCCTCAGAAACGCAAAAGTGATGGTAACAACCAAAGGGAAGACATCCAAAACTTGACCGAGGGAATTAAAGGACAGGGTAATGCTATTCTTTTCTCTCTTTTTTTTCAAACTTTTCAGGGGCATTTAACTTGATGGTGTTTTTATTAGCTTTTTCAGTCCATCAGTTTCAGTTTTTTGAACATGGATAGGAAATGTGATATCACTTTCCTTTTGCTCTATCTTCTATTTATTCTAGCCATGATAGTTCGGATTCTTTTTTCTCCTTTTGTTTACAAAATCGTTGTTTGTAAAGTTTTGTGGTTCTTGAAATGCCTATCTAATTGCATGACCACGTCTTTAGTTAAACTTTACCACGTCACTAGGTGAGATCAAATGTCTTTTCTTTAGTAATATGAAGAATATAGATCTCATCTCTAATCATTTTTTTTTCCTGATCTTGTATTCTCTCTTTTATCTCGCTCTCATGTATTTGGAAACCTTAACATCATCTGTAGATTGATCGTGATTTTATCATCGCTGTCTTTCTTCTTAATAATGATAAATGGATTAAAGACAAACTATAACAAGACATGCCTGGCAGTATAATTAACCGCAAATCTTCTTATCATTTCCATTGGTTGCATAACTGTATTATACTTGCTGCTTTGGTTCTATAATAGTTTGATAAATTTAAAGCTTTCGGTCTTCATTCTCTTGGTCTTGAGATTAGCCAGCAAAGGGTGACGAGTTACTTGTTTGATGGAGAACGAGTGGATTAGTCTCTACTTGTATTTTTTTTTTTTTTTTTGTGTTGCTCAATGATGAACAATATGTTCAGTGCTAACATTAGCATGATAGTGCATTTCTATCAATTCATGATCTACTAGAAGTTTCAATTGCACCATTAATTTGTTATATAGAGTAAAACAAAGTCATAGGACTTAACTCATCGAAGTCTCTTGTAATATGGGGTGCAGAAAACGTGATCCCATATGTGGCACTCTGAGCAATTAGCACAGTAAATTAAGAAAAATGATGAATTAACATAGGTATAAAAAATTTGATGAAATAGTATAGTTTAACCATGTTACATTTTAAAAACACGACAATATTGTTATTTCTAAGTACAATAAGATAGTTCGGTGCTGGTATGTGTCTACTCAACACACTCAAGAATTCATGAAAATCTATATCGGTATATTTTTCTTGATCCGATATTTATTGGTAAAAATATATAAAAGATATACTAATAAAATCTTATCTCATCAAGCTAATCAAATGAATTATCCTGGACTTTCTTTCCCCTTAGCACTAAACAAGGGCTAAAAACATTATTCTCAGAGTTTTTTACTTGCTAGCTTGTTACCTTTTAATTCATAATGATAATAAGGTGAAAGATAATAAAATATATTAAGTTTTTTTTTTTTAAATGAAAGCTATTAAGAAAACATTGTGCATATAAACACAAATTATTATTTATCATAATGGTACAAGATTTAACTTGCTCTTGAGGATAATTAATTTAATCTTCTTAATATGATTCATTGGGCTTAATAATATTGATTGAGGATAATTTAATCTTTTAACATTATAAAATCACAATATAAAAATTAAATTTCTCTTAAAAGGAAAATTTATTCTAAAGTTGATCAGAGTTAATCTTGTTTTTTTATATTTTGGAAGCATGATGTAAAGACTCGCGTACCCTTAAAAAAAAAACTAAAACTTACAACAAGGGATATTTGCATATTTTTATCAAGATATTTATGTAATTAATAGATTGGACTAGGGTGATTTGATCTTTTCATCAATTAAAATAATAGTTAAAAAAA
>Ga0325403_1001746_pt1 | contig 18504 bp, 7 predicted proteins | sample PopdelMetagenome_19_FD_205665 | JGI IMG/M metagenome (GOLD analysis project Ga0325403, IMG submission 205665) | Populus deltoides microbial communities from Bellville, Georgia, United States - Xylem-PdKOR-R4 | ecosystem: Host-associated > Plants > Phyllosphere > Stem > Wood/Secondary xylem...
TAGTCATTTTTGCTCCCAACTTTTCTTTTACTTTCGCTCTTTGTAACTTTTAAGAAACAATCTAGTGAAAAAATATTGAGCCAATCTCGATCTAATTTGAGAACAAAATTGTCATCTTAGGTATTTCCTATTGAAAGCTCTTTTTTTCTTCTTCTTTACTTTGAATAAAAAACAGACCAAGAAAAGGTCAGATTAGGGATGTTATTGCCTTTTGTGAGGAGTTCTGATTCCAACATAAGATCAGGAGAAACAGCAGGGGACAAAGGTCCATCAGATTGGGCCCTATAATCAGAGGGAATGGAGCCCCAACATCCATCTTAAGCGAGAGGGGAGAGTAGTTCTCTCCGCATGAGAAGTCTTTCTCTCCACTTATGCCAGTAAACTTCAAAGGAGATGAAGGTTGCCTCAAGCTCTACGGGTGATGCCTCTGGTACTCTAGGTGCAGAGGACATTGAAGCCCCTAGCACTTTAGGGTTATTCACACTTGTTTCCGATGCTTAAATAAATATTTTTTTTAGAGAAAAAAGAAATGATATTTTAAAAAGAGACTCTAAAAATAAACATACAAACTAGAATGAAGATTCAAAACCTTCTTCTTTTAATGATTCAATGAGTCTCTATAGCTCATGATTGTTACTCTTTGGTGGAGAAGAAGACTAAAAAAGTTTTATTTACTTGATAGGATTAAACATTTCTTAAGTGTCAAAAAGAAAAATAATATAACTGACTCATCAAATGAAAAATATCTGTAACTCTTGAAAATCTCGTGATCTAATACGGAGCCTAACAAGATTCTCAAAGGCAATTGTACTTGCGTTCAACACTTGACCGAACTCAAGAATATTGGATTTTACAGCTCACCAGCCCTGTATATATCCAGGGTTAGTGTTTGGTTGAGACAAAAAATACTAGTTTCGGCAGCTCTACTTGTCTCGACTCTTACTGAATTTAAGGATATTGAATGTAGGAGCTCGCTATATCTTGCTAGAGCATTTCTTAATCTAATCGCGTCTATTTGAGATTGTGGTAGCGGTTATAATTCAAAATATTTTTTACTTTAAATTAATATTTTTTTATTTATTAAAAATTATTTTTAATATCAACATATTAAAACAATTTAAAAATATATAAATTTTTTTAAAATTTCAAGTGAGCACGGTTACAACCGTGCTCACAAGCAAGGCTTTAACAGTGGCGGAATTTTGAGTTTAGATATGTGGTTGAAAGGCAGAAGACTAGTCAAAGGTGGTCAGTTGACAGTCAAAGCATGTGTTGGATTGGACTTATCAACGAGGTCTTGTCCTTCCATTCCATGAGGCAAGCTTCAAACTTCAATGCATCATGTGGGAAGAAACAGTGTGCTTAATTAACTTTACTACTCACAATCCTTTTGATTCTTTTGATTTTTTGTGGTCATTTTATCCTTTCCTTCTTTCTTAAGTAGAAAAATTAATGCTCGGAATCCAATCATAAATTATTTTCTCATAGAATTAATGATGATCCCTGATATAGCCTCTATTTTTTTCACTCTGCCTTCTACTGACCCAGGATTTTTTTGCCCTTTTTGCTCTAGCAAATCCCGACTCATTTCCATTATTCTAATGGTGGATAGGCGCTGCAAAGATTTGAGAGTTATAGATTTTAAAATAATGAGAGGCTGAAATTTGCCTGTAAATCTAAAACCCTATCCAGGACCAGGGCAGAGAGTGGTCAAATGTACCCATTTAAGAGAGCCAGGCTGGGTAACAGAGCCAGATAGGAGCAAAAAGTTGTCAAAAACAACCTTTTCCTTTACTCGGAAAATAAAGGGCTCTCCCGTTCCCAGCAGTGTTCTTTTCAGAGAAGAGTTAAAAGAAGATTAGTGGTAGTGTACTGTTTGGCTCCTCCACCGTCGTTGAATAGTTTATCGATAGTCTACTACAGTGAAAACATGGCACATTGCTTTTTATTTTGATTGTCATTAGTAGGCACTAATAAAATGTGATGAAATCAAGGAGCCTTCGGCTTGAAGATGAGGTTTTTTTTTCAGCACAAACTAGCCCGGTTGAGAATAATTTTTTTAAAAAAAAACTTGTCATTTATGTTTTTAAAAATTATAATTTATATTATAAATTTTAATGTGTGCATAATAATTTTATAATTTATTCTTTTTTATACTCATAAAAAATATAAAAACAGTTAAAACATATAATATTACTAAGAGATTTGTAGATATACTACTTTTTTTTTATCAAATATAAAATATAATAGATCAAAATAAAACATGCCAGAAAACTGGCAAGTCATATATACACATATACAAAAATTAAAAGCAAAAGGAAACATGCAATATACTGCTTAGATTTGTCAAATTTTATATTACATTATTTAATAGTTCAAAGTTTGTCATGTATTGTTCATAGAAAAACGAATTTAAATCTGTAACTCGAAGCTAAGAGTTACTTTTTAGGCGATGCCAGAAATACACTAAATGATTTGGTTGTGGTGCCATGAGACGTGATAGTTGATATCTATCCAGATTCTTGGAAAAAAAGTTCACTCGGTTGCCATTTCTCGAGAGGCTGGCGTTTTCTACCGTGCTTGTAGTTGAAAGAATAAGATACCGAGTTGCTTTGCCTACATTCGGTCGAAAGCGTTCTGACCGACCCCAGATGGTAATCAATTCCACTTTAATGGTATTTGGTAAAAAAAAAAAAAAAGATGGAAAAAAGTGTTGATAAGTCAGGAAATTATACGAAATCTATTCCTTTTTTAGCTGTGGATGGTGAAACAGCAATGCTATAGAGCACACGAGATATACTAAATAGTATTCGGCGACATTACATTATGAGTTTCCCGAATTAATTCATCAGCCCCACATCCTGCTTTGCTTCTACGCAGTCCAATTCATCAAATATTTCAATCAATTGGCATGGCCTCGATTTGGCCTCTTATTGGCCATGATCTATTCCTTTTCTTTTCCTTTCTTCTTTTCCTTTGCCTTTTCTTTTGTTAAAAAAAGGTGTCAGCTAGGTCTGTCAATAGATCAAATCTTAATCTGAATTTGATCGGAATCCGATATAATTAAATGGATATGGTATTTAATTTCTATGCTTAGAGTATGATTACAATCCAAACCCATTAACTCATTTATTAAATTGATCAAATTTTAATCTACCTCGATCTAGTCCAGTAAAAATCCTACATGAAATTAATATTGACATGATTTTTAATAAATATAATATCTTGAAAATATTAAAAAAAAAATAGGTATAGATACGGCACTAGGTCTAGGTCTCGCTTTAGGGTTTCTTCTTGTATGAAATAATAATATATTTATTTTTAACAATCACATTATTAAGTTTTTTTCTCATTCTTTTTAAATCTCAAAATCAATCCTGTAAAAAATAATCCCCTCGACAACCTTGGTTTTTAACGGTTGCAAGGACTCAATCGAACCTTAAGCAGTGAGATTGTGTCTCGTTTTAAGTAATGCTTGATATTCTCATAATAATTGTTTTTTAAATTATTTAAAATTTTTAAATTTATTTTTAATTTCAGTATATTAAAATAATTTTAAAATATATATAAAAATATTTTTTTAAAAAACATGGTTAAACCATAAAAAAAAAAAAAAACATGTTGGTGGTTTCGCTTGGGAGGAAGATTGTAAAGGCTAAAAGTGAATTGGACTGGAGTGCTAAGAGTGTCGTCCAGTCTTAGATTTGCTTCTATGAAAACTGCAGCATCCGACATGTAAATTCGGAAACCAATATCTAGTATTTTCGGCACAGGCCTGCGTGACAATATTTGTTTATAAAAATTCTATTCTGGCTGAAAAAAGTCAATAAATAAACAAAGAGAGGCAGGTTTAGTGATGAGTTTTTTTGTACAATCACAATACAAGAATTCCACTCTTGAATCCACGCCTATTCCATCTCAATGGACTTAGTTTTTTTTTTCTCTAAGCTTTAATTTAATTAATTCATAGATAAAACTTGATCTATTGATGGATAATACTAGACTAATTAGATTTTTTTTTCTAATCTTTAATTTAATTTAATTTAATTAATTCATAGATAAACCTTGATCTATTGATGTGTAATACTAGACTAACTTCCCTATCCAAATTACAAGACACTGCAAGTAGAAAAGAAGTGCCGTAATGGAGTAACACTTAAATAGTATTTGAAATTGTGGTTTTTTTTAAAAAATTAAGTATGTCAAAATAATAATAAAAACATTAAAAAATTATTAATCTGAAGCTAATTTTTTTATTATGTCATAAACATTGACCTTAGAAGTAGAATAAGACTAACCTCACATTAAGATGGCATTAAAATTTAAAATAATTAGACGCTGCTGACTAATGATAACAGGATGATCATAGTCAGTAAGAGTACCGAACATGTATTAAAAAACCCTTTATTTAATCATAAAAATGGAGAGGAAAAGTCATGGAGGAAAGGGGAAGGGGGGTTCCAAATTATGAGAGGGACCACAGGTACATAACACCCAGGAAAGCAATGTAAATTCTAATAACAGTGGTTAGAAATGTTATCTGATGCCATTGTAAGAGATCTCGAAGCAGAATTTAGTAGCATTCATAATGGAATTTGACTATAATATTAAAAAATAAAAAAATTCCTTACATAATTTATGAGTGACTTTTCAATGAGCTGAAAATTACGATAAATTTAAGTGTATGCCAACCAATGATTCGCCGGTGGTTTTAATATTGGAGCCGGTGCTCAGAGTTGCCACCAACTCTGTCGATCTCTAGCCTTCCACTTGTGTTGTGTTGTGTTTTTTTTTTTGTTCGGACTGGACGGAGCAGATCTTGAAGGTGGGTGTTTTTTATGGACTAATCAGAAATTTCATGTAAGAAACAAAAGAGAGAAGCATGATTGTTTTTTTTTATTATTATTTTAGTTTAACAAGGGTATCCGGGCAGCTTGCGCGCAACTTGACTAATCCCACGGGTCCTGAAATTAACGACCATGTAAGCCTCCAGTGGCCATTATATAAGTAACCACAAGGCTCGAATCTGAGACCACAAAGTAAGCAAACCTCTTGGTCCTAAACTCTTATTACTGGGCCACCATCTAGATACTTGAAAGAAGTATGATTGTTAAACTCGCACCAACTAGAGAGGCTAATCTCAAGATACTCATAACTCAAGGTGTGATTTGAACGTGTTTCAAGTTCAATAATAATAAAAAAAAGAGTAAAATTTAGTATATTTAATTCAGTTATTTTGTAATCTAAATTTGATTAAGTAAATTCTAGAAAATTAAAAATAAAATAAAATGATATTTCTCTTAATAAAAACAATTCTTAGAGTTAATCGATGATTTATAAATTGATTTGTAAATTGATCTATAATCCTATAACCTATACTCTTCTCCAAATCAATTATTGAGTGATGTCAGACAACTATGAAAAAAAAAGAAATAAAGAAGTCAATTAAACTTGTTCATGGCCCGGCCCTTGAGCAATTATTTTACTAGGCAATTTTCTCAGGCATCAAGACTCAAACCTCGGACCAGCCCATGAGTACTTCTATGACCCGTTAACCTTGTTGCTGGAAAAAAACCTAATTGTTTTTCTTTTCTATTTTTGGGATGAACAACCTAATTGTTTAGCTCGTTAGCATGTCGATGGTAAATTCTTCTAAATTAGGGGAGGCCATCTATTCAAATCAATGGGCATGTGGAGATCGGATTTGCTGTATTTTAAAAGTATATTTTACTTAAAAAAATATTAAATTAATTTTTTAATGTTTTTTTACGGTTTTATTGTATTGACATTAAAAAAAAATATAAAAAATATTTTAATATATTTTCAAAATTGAAAATATAGTTTTAGTTTACAGTGAAAAACAATACAATAAAAAAGTCAAATTTCTACAACATCAATATGCACTAATCAAATCCCATGCGATCATCTCAAGCTCGGGCTCCCATATTTCCAAATTAACTCAAAAGTTTGTAGGTCCAATCTCATGAATTGTTTAGGTAGTGTCTTGTCACTGTCACAATAAATTATTTAGTATTAAACCTTCCATTAAACTTGAACTATCTCCATCGAACAACATAGTACAGGGTACTCCCGTTGAATTTGCTTGTAATAAATCCTTCATGTTTTGTTACATCTTAATGATTAACTTTGACATTTGCCATAGCAAAATGCCATTTAACATCGGAGACTAGTTTCTTTCTGTCAGAATAGGGAAATTTGGTCAAGAAACAGCCTTTCTACAATAATGTGTGTCTTTTTGATGAATACTGGTGAGACTTGCTATCAGCTATCAGCCTTACATCATGAACAAATCATAGAGTCCTATTCTCAAATTGGAGTGGCAAGCCAGATGCTACTGGCAACAAATTACTTAGCAAATGGAGTACATGTTGCCGAGTTCGAATAGCAGCTATCGCAGCTTTCCGTATGGTTGGATCATCGCAATAGCAGTGGGGGATGTTGAGTACTGGTGATGTTGGTGTGGTCCTCAGTAATCGCGGCTGAGGTGATGGTGACACAGTACTTGTTATCACCTATGGTATCACGGCACTAAGCGGATTCTGGCGCCTGATAATAAACCGTACTAATTTGACATCAGAGTGTCATTCAAGTAAAGAAAAAAGAAAAGCTATCATTCAAGTTTTTGCATACTAAAATTTGAAGAAGGATGAAATCTCTGCTTTCACAATTTACCCTGAAGGTTCGATGCCAGGTTATTTTACCTCAGGGCGGAGTTCCTTCCTATGTATGGTGCCGCTAGACAAGCCTCAGTCGACAAGTATACATAGAACAAAATGGAAAACAAGCTATTCAGTAGATGATAATAAGAAGATGTTGGTTAACAATTGAAATAGAATGCAAGAAGCTTGTCCTACAGGCATTTAATTAGGTACCTTTCTAAGCAATTAGTTACCACAGCACTAATGATAACAGTGATACTAATTTACGTGCAGTGTAAGAGAACAAAAACAAGAAAAAGATAAAGAATTTCATCATATTTCCTGAAATAATTATTGAGTTAATGGAATCCTCTCGATCCTCTTGATTGATACAGTTCCAATCTACTCTTTGCTTCCGGCAACAAAGACTCGATTTCGGGCTCTCCTATCAAATGAGCCTGCTTTGTTGACCACTCTAGCACAATAAGGACCTCTTCATTTGCAAGAATCTCACTGTCAGGGCAATGCAATGAAATGAAGCTTAGGAGAATCAAAGAGGGAATTTGAACCATTTGTTCACCGAAGTAAACAAGTTGAATTAGGTGTTTGGCACCTCCTGCAGCAATAATAGCCTTGGAGTGAGTCACACATAGGAAATTATCTGACGACGCGAACTTGTTGAGGGCAATTACTGCCTCCATAGTAACCTCAGGTTCCCTTTCATCCAATAGCTTCACCAATGGCCCAATCATCCTAGTTTCTGTTGCTCTAAAAGTCCTTGACAAGTTGCCAATAGCCTGGACGCATGGCGTGAGGAGGTCCGAGTCTGCTTTCTCAACTACTTTTAGTAATTGGTCGATCACTGCTTTGGCCGCAGGGGATGTAGGTTTGAACGAAGAGCGTCTCAAGTCAGAATTTTGTTCAGCTACCGCTGTGATTTCCATCAATGCCATTGCTGAATAGGATTGAACTTCGTCGTGACCTTTCTCTAACAAAACTGCAAAGCATAAAAGCGCTCTAGACTCTGTGATGGTACGGCATATGGCGACATTTCCCCTTGCTAGTTGCCAAAGTGCTCTTGCTGCCATTGCCTTCATCTGTGCTTTTGTAGCAGGATCTTCAAATTCCCTTCCTTTGATGCTAGTCCCGGCCAAAGACACATGGTGATTATGCTGTTGTTTCGGAATATTGTGGTTTCCTTTTGCGAGGTTTGGATGATTATAGTTGGGGTGATGTGTTGAGAGGTTTTGGTTTTGAGTTTGGGTTTGGGTTTGTGTTGGCTGGGTATTGCTTAGTGTCTGACTTCTCATTGCCATAGTATTGGTCACCACACTGTGCATCTGGCTAGGATTTTTATTATCCACTGGAGGATGACTTTTTGTTGCTGGTTCATCTTCATCAGGACTAGTACTATTACTGGCCATCACTGCTGAATGAATCGACATATTATGCTTGATTGCAATTAAGTACTTACTATGTTCTTGGATCGTCTCAAACGCAAGATGACTGACAAGAAACCGAATCGTGTTGTTCTGCGCAAAATGGTCTTGACATTTCGGATGATGTGCAGCCAATTCAGAAACAGCCCAAGCCACCACACACTGAACTTGCATGTGGCCTTCTTTGAGGATTTTCGCAAACACAGTGCAAACCCCAGCATTCACAATCTGTTCGACGCTTTCTGGATCACGCCCTAAAAGCCCAATAGCCCTAGCAGCATTTTCTTGACCTTCCATTTTGCCTTCTTTAGCCAACTTTAACAATGGTGCAACTCCACCTTCCTCGATAATCAACTTTCCATACCTGTCATTATCTCTAGCCAAAGAAACCAATGAAGCTGCAGCATCCGCTCTATCTTCTAAGCTCCCCGTAAAAAGTATTGCAACTTGTTCCCATATAAGACACAGAATTGGCTCATTGGCAGCAATAGGAGGCAGGCCTAAATACTCATCATCGCGATCAGCAGCGGAAGCTGATACACGTAAGAGCCAAGAAACATCTCCTATTGAATTCTCTAGCTGCATCGAGATTTTTCGAAATGCGGCAGCAGGGCTGATCGTGAACATCCTTATCATTATGTTGCTGGCGCGGCATTTGACAACAAGAGCGAGGGCCTTGTCAAGCACTTGTTCTGTGCCATCGATGATTCGCCTTGTTGGACGTTCATAAAGATCATTGCTGGCACGAGCGGCTTGGCGTAAAAGCCCTGCTAGCTTCTCTGTTTTGGCTTTGAGTTCTTGACAATCTTGTTTGAAAGTTTGTGCCTCATCTGCCCATTTTGTCACTTGGTCTGCTAATTGTATTGGCCTTGCCAAGATCTCTTTCACAATGTCCGCCATGGCCAAAGCAGACTAGATTCGTAGAATTCTAATCAACCAGCCTTGTTAGAAAATAATCCACAATCAATTAATGCTGGGAGACACAAGGGTCTTGATGAATTGGTTCGCGTGTCCCTAAGACAAGCCGATTAGTTGTGGGCACTTTATGGTCTCTATGCTTCGTGACTGTGTTTGTATCCACCTTAGGTGGTGGTGGAGGTGCTAATGGTGGTCGTTGTGGTGGTGACGGTGGTGGTTGGTGAGTTTTGTGAGAGGAAGAGAGGGGAGAAGATGTAATGGTCAAACGTCATTTTCTCGAAGTTACGTTATATATAGGCAGCGAGTTTGGTTGGCGAGGACTTTATAAAGCAATACATGCGACAGTGATACCCCAAGGGCATTGGACCACCCTTGATTTTTTTATTTTTTAAAGTGAGATAATAATAATAATCTAAATAATAGTAAATAAACTTAATCACCACTAAAGTCCAGCCTTAAACATAAATTAGACAGGGAGAAGCTGGATCATAGTGAAGGTGGCAGTTGTGCTCCCTTGATATTTTGTACTTTCTCCTTCAGTACTTTTTCTTCCTTTTCATAGAAGTCCAAATAAAATCCCACTAATGCACCTTGTCTTAATTCACCCCCTTCAACAAATAGTTCTAGCTTTGCCACAACAATTAGGAGATGAAAAAAGAAGAAGCAAACATCAAATCAAGGCATAAATTGGAGAGAGCTATCTTTGTATGTGATTGCCATAAACGAGCTCAGACAATTTAAGGTCTCTGTCCCTCACAGCTTGTAGAGCTTGGATTTCAAGTTGTGATTTTGAAGGATTAATCCAAGGACAAGGCTTTTCATTTTGGATCGCCCTCGATAATGGGCATTGTAATTTATAATTCCAGACTAATCACCTCACCATATACAGAAAGCTGACCATCCAAATTCCAACAAACTAGCCAATTTCAGAAGAAGGTATATAGAAAATGTTATCTGCAGTAGGCCCTTCCAAATCCTTCTCATTTTAGAGATGTTTTAACGACTTAATGTCCATGAAAATAACATGAAAATCGAAGCAAGAGTAACACAAACATAATCCAGATTATTTTTTTTTATATGTTTTATGGTAATTGAATCTGAGCTAGCTAGGTTTTAGGCAATACGTGTGGTACTAGAGCTACTGTAATTGGAGTTGACCAGTGGTTGTCAAATGTTTGGATTTTTATACAGCAATGTTTCATCCAGAACTTCATTCTGAGCCTCACTAGGAACTATCTGCAGGTTTGAGTCAGTTTTTTCTCTGGAGCCGGATAGTTTTTGCGTTGAACACTTGCGTTTCTGGCTTTTTTTAACTCTTGCTGGATGTGTGGGATTAGAGTTAGGCATCATCATTTGTGATTTTCACTTCTGCAGCCGTAAGGGTTAGGATTGAATCAGATTCCTTTATTTATTTTTATTGGTTTGACTGTCAGTTCGGTTTTCTCGAGCCGACTTGCGCAATCAACATTCTATTTTGCATTGATAGGCCGAGTTTTGGGAGTATTTTTGGGCAAGATCTACATTAGATTTTGCAAGAATCAATAACTTCAGGTGTACGAACTTGTCCTGCCGCTGCAAGGAACAGTGAATCCGGTGAAATGGGTCAAACTTACCTTTGGAGCTGTAGCGGACTAGGGAGTTTACGAAGACTTTTTTTTTAAAAAAATTAACTTGATTAATTAAAAATATTAGTGGAATATCACAATTTAAAAAAAATAGTGAAATATCACAGTTTTATACACGTGTTACACGATTGAAAAACATAATTTTTATAATTTGTAGTAACATTTTTTAAAATTATTAAATGAAAAGGAAAGAAAAGAGAAAAAAAAAAATTTAGAGACACATCAAAATTCTAATTACATTACTACTAGTATTATAAAAAAAATCTTAGTAAAATAAATTCAACAATATCAAAAAAAATTAACAACGATGACCTAAGTGGGTTATTTTTGCAGTCAAAGACAAGTAGGTTACTTTTCATATTTGGACGGCAAGTGTGATCTACTTGAGATCACTATTTATGATATTTTTTTTATATTTATTGAATTTGTTTCATTAAATTTTTTTTTAATGATACTAGTGATGTCATAATCAGAATCTGGATATGTTTTCAAATTATTATTATTTTTTTATCTCCTCACTCATATCCATTGAATATTTTTTTTAATAGATATTGTTTTTTTAAATAACAATATTTTATAAAAATAATATTTTCTAATTAAGATGCCTAGAAACTAAACTATTTCACTAATTGTATCTTCAATTGTATTATTTCACCACTATTTATTTAAAAAGAGGTTGAAAACCAAAAGTAGCCGTTTACAAAAGCAATCAGAACAGAACTGGCTAAGACACACATGGAAATCATGTACTCCTAATAGTCCAAATTCCGAAACCTTTTTTCCCTGCTTCTGTGCTGTTTATTAGTCTAGCTTCATTATTTCAGCAACAATGGCTAAATAATGGTTGCATAGTAAAAGTAGAGCTGATATATTTCCCAAGGCCAACATGTGATATAGACATTGCATCAATGTCCATTGTATTCTATAGCAAAGGTTATTTCTAGGAAGCTGCAGAAATTCTAACGTCTTTTCGACCTCCAATTTTCTTTCCTTTTTTCTTTTTTGGTGACTTGTCCTTATCTTTGGCACTAGAAAAAGGTGAAGATGGGAAGAGAGTAGCGTCCTGCTCAATGCTAGACATAGATCTTAGTACATGCAAGAAATCAAAGCCTGGTTACTACAACATATTGATAGAAACACTATTTTTATGATTTTCATGACCGAAGGAGAAGGAGTGGCCCTGATTTGACAAGGAGGAAACATATGTTTCAACAATTTGTTCAGCTTTAGGTAATCCAGTAAGACCGTGGTCCACCATGCTACCTGTAGGCCAAATTTATTCGTGAAATGCTATGATCGAGTGGGATATTGAATTAAATTTGCCTGCCATCACCAGTTTAGGTTTCTAGGGCCAACTAGCTGTCTGTTCCTACATCAAATGATATCAGAGTTGGACGCCTTAGTTAAGAGGGAATGATACAGTAGCATCATCTTTCTCTTGGAGTGGAAATCCTAGCCTCCTAGGTGCTGATCAGGCCCATAATGGGATGAAGTGGCCTACACAAAAAGACCCATTGAATTTTCAATCGAGATATCATGATCCAGTGAAATATAGGATTAAATTGAGATATTACCATCAATTTAGACTTTCAAGAGCAATTGACAGATTATTTCTGTACCCCTTGTTCATTGCCAACGTCAAGATCAAATCAAGAGAATCTTAGAATGGGTCATACTCATAGCAATAAATAATTCAAGAGAATAATTCATGCAACATCTCCGAAGGCAGGATTTCATTTTTCATGACATGGGAGTTGATTCTTGATTTTCACGTGTCTAGGCAACCTGAGCAGAAATTCATGGTGGAATATCTAGAATATTGTCACGAACATTAGAAGAAAAAAAAAAGCTATACTTGCTATCAACGTTCAAGATGCTGCAGTTGTCTAATTATTAATTTTTTTGGCGTCAACAATGTGTAGAAGCCGTATCTGTTCATAATTGAGTTTCAAACAAGCAATCATTACAATACATAAAATGAGTCTTTAAAGCCTTAAAACTTACTCAAACACAAGTTTTTCCCAAGTATTTAATTGCAGGGATGATCAACACTAGAGACTGAAGCATTTTATGCTTCAATAGAAGGACCCGAAAGCTGCCATTAATTGATCTTTCAGTTGTCAGCCATGCAAGTACTAATACAAGTGATAAGACGTAAATTCTATATGAATTTAGTAACAATATATCGAAGGCAATGAAAGTTCACTTTCTTCTAGGAAATATGAGGTTCTTGCTGATGGAATCTAACTCGATCTCATATGGTTTTACCCGCTAATTCTCTCTGGGAATATGCAAGATAATTGAAGGTATAATGAATGAGCATAATGACGACAAAATGCCCAAACTAGGATTCAATGGGCCACAGCTAGTGCACAAGCTGGCAGAGAAGTTTAAGCACAGGACATACGCCATAATCTTCTCTCCAAGACCGAGCTAGGCAGGGTTTTGGCACATACGTTGTTTTACTTAACTGAGCCAGTGATCTTGCCCATAACTTTGCTTGGCACTGTTTATCAACATGGAAGCATAGGCTCTCGCTAGAGTCTAGAATGATTCATTTATCACGAGTTAACGATAAAATCATTTCGCCAGCTATTCAAGGCAGCAGTTAACATCAACTGATGCAAATGGGGCATTTTTTATGACTGGTATATGACATTGTTGAGCTTTCTATAGCAGAAAGACAAATCCTTAGAAAGGAATTGGCAGCAGATGATCATGAACAAGAGCCACATGTTTGAGATTCTTGAGCACCCTATTGGGTTGAGGGCCTCTCAAATTATTGCAGGTTCGATGCCATGAGTGGGGTAGAGAGGGGGCTACTGGTTGCTGCAACAAAAAAGATAATAAGTATATGGTTGGAAATTAATATTCCAAGTTTCTTACATTGCTAATTTCAGGCATGCGGACCTTTTCTCTGCTCGTTTCCAACAAGCATCCTTGCAAACTGCAATGAAGATTCCAAGAAGTTGAAGACAAACCAAAAAACAATCATCCAAGATGGACCTCTTTCGTCTTGTACGATTTCGGTATGTCGCGTGCACTTGAATTCTACCCATTCCCAGGCAATACTTACAACAGTTTTTCAATTTCCTGCCAACGCTTTCGAATTTCAAACGTGGACCACGCAGTGGTTAAGACTTAAGACTGTCTTCATGCATGTATTGACGCAACATGCGCCATCAAATCAGGCTAGTGCATAAGCAATAAGAGGTTTTTTTTCTGTTTTTTAATTCATCGGGAGGTTTAAAAGGCCGTAATATCAGATTTAATTCATTTAAAAAAAGCCATCGAATACACAACTGTTCTATACAAGGCAAGCACATATAATTTTTAACTTAGAGACCCAAATTATCGTGACTTCATCGTTAACTCTTGAGGAAGAATCGTGCTAAATGGGCTCGGGAGTTTTTGAACTCATTTCATTGAGCAGGTAGGGTTCTCTTGGAACTAGCCAATCAATCCCACCCATCATTCCAACCCTTCTATTCATGGATTTCTGAAGAGATGAAATCATGGAACAGAACTTCAAAATCTCTTGCGAACTCAGGTTTACAGCTTGCAGCGTGGATCGGGCCTCCATATTAGGTCTGAAAGTAGTATCTAACTATTGCAGGCTTAGTAGTAATGGGCTCCTGCTACAAACCTTTCTATATTTGCAGTCTAAGATCTCGCTACTGTGTAGAACATGCATGAATCCACGTTAATAAACAATGATAATAAAGCAAAAATGAATGATTAAACACACAGAGACAGACAGAGAAAAAGCTAGGTGTCCTAAAAGATGGAGTAAAGTGCCTTTTAACTAATTGAAAGAAGGGGATCTCATTAGGAGTTGACAATTCTGTGGATTTTTTAAATTTAATTCCACGCCATGACCAGAAATCGAACTCCATTAGTTGTATATAAAAAGACTGATGTTGATGCTAAAAATAAATATATATTTTTTTATCTTTAGCAATTTGGTCAAATTAATAAGCTTTTATATTTGAAGGAACAGATATTCAAGCAACATGGAGGACCTAAAAAAAGCCGACTATTCTTTTCATTTCATTGCCGAAGCCGCGCCAACAGTAACAATGATTTCCGTGCGAGACCAAGCCAATATCACGTAGGAAAAACTAGCTGCTATCCCGCCGAATTTTTTAAAGGACGGCCGAAGAGAGCCTATTTATGTTCGTCTGTTTTTTTTTTTAAATGATCACCGATTATTCTATAAGTACTATGATTTTTTTCAAGAAAATATAGTGGATAATATGCTGTTGACGTTGAAAATATGACTAGTCATCATTTATAATATTTTTCAATATTTTTTTATTATTAAAAAAATCAAGATTTAAGTTTTTTAGCTATTAAAAAAAATTAATATGTTTTAGTATCAAAACACCAAAAAAAAAAAACATTATAAAACCTCCATAACTCTATTTTGCAACCCCAGCATCCACTATAATCAATCCACTATAATCAATCTAAAAACTCAAAGTTAAATTATATTATATTATAACAAAATTTTTGAATTATGATATATTTTTCCTTTAAGATAAACCAAGTGATACTAGAATTGATTTATTTTTTTTATGATCAGAACATTACTGATGAATTTTTTTTTCATTAATTGATTCTTTTTCTTTATCGCTCTTGTATCTCAAATTTAAAGGATTGAAACATGACATAAATGAAGTTTCATGACTAAATTGTGAATAATAAAAAACATAGGGATCAAAGTGCAAAAAAGTCTCTTTCATTGTTCAATGAACAGTGTGGTGAGCAGTGTTTTATGCATAGTGGGAGGTTGTTCTATTTTGGTTCACAGTGTTAACACGAGAAGTTTACAGTTTTTTTCTTGTGTTTTCTTATTTATTAAGTTGGAATATTGTTTTTAAAAGATATTATTTTAAAAAAAATTATTTCTAAGTAGTCTATTTTCTCAAGTTTACTTGATTATTATTATGTTTAATATTCTCTATGAATATGAATAGAGAAATTATATATTCTTCATAATATATATATCTTTACTGTTTTTATTTATATTGTTTTCTCTATCGTTTTTATAGTGTGGATCCTACTTTGCTTGGATTTTTTATATATATATAAAAAACCTTCATAATTTATTAGGTTTTTCTGTCTTAAAACCTTAACCAATATGCTAGATTTAAATTTCTTAGTTTACTTAAAATTCTTATAGAATTCTAATCTTTTATTTGATCTCTCTTTATACAATTCTTGTTTTGATTGTATTTTTGTGGGATCTACATCTATTTGATGGTAGGTTATAAGTTAAGTTACAAATATTTCATTCAATTTCTCGAAGGAAAGGAAATTTAACTGGTAACATGTGATTAGACTTGGCCATCGTCCTTCTAAAATAGAACTTTGAAAAAAATCTTGATCCCAAAATTTATTCTTGATTTGCAGGCCAAGTGTACAGTTTGTTTTCCCCTCTCTCTACTTTCTCGGTAAGAATCGACACTCAATTCCGAGGTCATTCATAATTCTCATGTGCTCAAAGCATTGCTGTTAGTTAAATTGGAGTTTGAAAAAACTCGGCCTCAAGATTCTTGACTTGCACAATTTGTATATTCCAATCCCCATTCTCTGCTAGAAACTTGTAGCTAATAGCCAATTCCACGGTCCCGTCTAAGGTTTTGACACCATCTGGTCAGTTTCAGGATTTTATACAGTCTCACAGCTCTCTGTTTTTCTTTTTTCTTTCAATTCCAATCAGGATATGCTGAATCAACTGTCCTTTTTTGTCGTGTTAAGGCTGGCCAGTCACACCAAAACCCAAAATAAAAGCAGAGTTGCTTAAAATATTTATTGGCAAATCAATCACATAAATAATTGAACTACCAGTCAAGTAACGATTTATATATATATATATATAAAAGCAAGTCAAGTGGGTCTCAGACGACAGGTGTTGCTGGCATGTCAATGTTATCATGTAGTTGATTGGTCATCTTCGAAGCATAGCATCTTCCACACAAAGCTCACACGTTGCAATGATTCATAATCTGATGCCCAGAAGTTGGCCACCTGCAAGCAACGGAACAGGACAGCACATGAGAGGAGGAATGGCAACAAAAACTTCTTTGCAAATTCAATACCCGAAATGTAATAACAATTGTAACACTCCCGTTTGATTACCTAGGTTGCTCGAACACCAATGAATCTGTGTTTCGGATAAGGTTACTATGGAGTTAGATAAGGCTTCAATTTTGGCTAAAATACTCACCAAAAAGTCTAGTTCAGTTGTCTATTGTGTGCCTGACTATTTTAGTATCGAAAGGTTATCTCTTTGAAACTCTAATAGTGTGCCTGACTGTAATAGGGATCAATGAACTGGGTTTACATCCTCGAACACATGGCTCATATACTAATATCCCATTATTTGAAATACTGCTCGAGGGACAAGGGAGATCTATGAGTTCAAATTCATGAAGATAATTCGGAAATCAAGGATAAAACATAACTTGAATTCATTCGAATTTGGGTGTATCATGGCATATTTCTATTTTATACCTGCATGTTTTGTTTTCATAATCAGTATCAAGTAAATTAGATTTGATAAGAAATAATGCATCTAAATATATAGTAAGGTCTTTTTGTTTTTTTATTTTAAAAATATTCTTGAAAAAATTTAAATTTTTTTTATTAAATTAAAATTTTTTAACGTTTTCAAATTATTTTGATTCATTAATATCAAATTTATTTTTTAAAAAAATAATATTTTAATATATTTCAGTTTATTCTTAATATCAAGAGCTATGCCTCACTGGATACTGTTGTCTCGGAGATTCCAGCATGATCGATTTTGTATAGAAAAGCTCAAATTTCATCCATCATCACCATTTGTGACTTACATGCATAGAATAGGCAACCTTAAAAAAGGGAGCAAAAAAGTTACCAATAGATATCTAGTTTAGTGATACTCATTTACGTGATGTGGAAAGATAGGATAGGATAGGATTCGTATACGATTTTTTTACTTTAATATATTAAAACTATAAATAAATAAATAAAAAGGATAATGGCTTATCAAATTATAAGCAAAAAGTAACATAAGACATCCACATTATTAAAGTATATGTCCATTTCTACGAAGTACAAACTAGTTCTGGCTTTCCCCTGTTCTATCTCCTCTGTTTTCATTCAAAAGCATTGACACACAACAATAAGAACAGGGTTTAAGGGTTCAACACCCATTTTCATGCTAGCTTAATCACTAACGTTACACACGTACAATATGGAAATATAAAAAGGACAAAAAGAACTACCAACACTGGTCAGTCTCCCAGTTCCTACTGGTATAACCGGACGCAGCTGCCATTGTTGCTGACCTCACTGAAGAAGACCCAAAAGGCCTACGGTTTCTATGCAGATCTCTATCATATCTTTCACGTTTATCAGGGTCCGATAATGTTGAATATGCTGCATGGATTTTGATGAACTCACAGGCTGACATTTCTTTTTTATTCATAGACACAGCATCAGGGTGGCAAGTTCTTGCTAGTTTTCTATAAGCAGCCTTTATTTCATGGCTAGTAGTATTCATTGGAAGCCCTAGTACTTCATAGAACGAGGAAGTTGTTGCCATTGAGTCAATGCCCACTTTTGGTCTCCTGTCAAAAAGATGCTACGAGTGGATATGAATCGAGGAAGGTTTATTTGAGGTGGTGATCTGGGGAAATGAAGTGGAAGAAGTTGCAAGCATGAAAGGATTGGATAGAGGAATTTTGTGACGGCTAAAATGAGAGGGGATGCGATGGTCTATATAGAGAAGCTATGAGCCCATGAGGATTTAACTAGGTTCTCTGGTTTTCTCCAGTTATGGTTGACATTTGGTTGCCTTGAAATGCTTATCCA
>Ga0325403_1001747_pt1 | contig 18504 bp, 10 predicted proteins | sample PopdelMetagenome_19_FD_205665 | JGI IMG/M metagenome (GOLD analysis project Ga0325403, IMG submission 205665) | Populus deltoides microbial communities from Bellville, Georgia, United States - Xylem-PdKOR-R4 | ecosystem: Host-associated > Plants > Phyllosphere > Stem > Wood/Secondary xylem...
AAAAAAAAAATTCATTTTAGCCATGTATAGCTTAATTTTGAGATAACCATTCTTTCTCACAATTCTAATTAGTATATACCACTTGAATTGTCAGCAAAATACCTTTAAAATTGCATTTTATCATTAAATGATGAGTTTTAGGGTCTCAGCAAAAAAAATTAATCTTCACAAAAATACTTTTAAATTTACATCTCAATGATTTCATTTCAATAATTAGAATTGAATGAATATAATCATCAAAATTTACAGTTTAATTCCAAAACAAGAAAGATGATTTTTAAACAAAAACGATCATTGAATGAATTTGCAAAGTTCTTGGCAAATATGATATTGATGCATACGCATCTCATGATTGGTTACAGGAAAGATGAGCAGTCAGATCAGTTAAAGGGTGATTTTATGAGCATCATGATAACGAATAGAAAGATGAACATGACTAGATCAACTAGCAATATTTTGATTTAAAGAACTCTGAATTATATTAATACATATGAGACTCCTGGAGGATGAATAATCAGATTAAGGTAGTCTATGATGGTGACAAATCAAAGTTTTTTTGTAATAGTAAACTGAGGGAAACAAATTGTTATTCTCCAAGCGATAGTTAATGGTGTCAAGTTTTCCAGAAAAGTGTATAGGGAGCAAAGTCATAGACTAGGGGCAACTTTTGATTTTCCAAGAAATCATATATAGGGTCAAAAGGATTAAAAAAAAAAAAACAATACAACAAGATCCCAAGCTGAGAGGCAAAATCGACATTCTCTAAAAAGTCTCTCGGAACAACAAGTAGGAAGAATCACAGGTTGGAGGTAAAATATCATTCTTCAAGCAATATAAAAAATGAGTAAATAATTTATTTTGATGAACTCGAGCAGAACAATAAGTTAATCAACTATAAGATATTAATATACAAGTAACAGAGGCAGATTATCAATGGAAAAACTGGAAAAGAGGACTTATAATTCTAACAGGTAAGTATTTATTTGGTTTTCTAACTTATAGTATATAATATTTTTTGATGATTTGCAAAATAGCTTTACAAGGCCTATGTGAGAATTTTTGGAAGTCCAATAAGGCTCCAAAATTTTAATCCAACAAAGACTTTAGCAAATTCAATTCTAGCAAAGATCTCAAATTCAATTCTAGCAAAGATCTTGTGAGATTCCTTTAAATTCAACTCTATAATCAAAAAGTTTAGCCTTGCCATTAGGAAGAAATCAAGCCCTACAATCATGATAAGCAACCTTGTCATTAGAAAGTTTATCCCTACAATCACGATATCAACCTTGCCATTAGAAAGTCAGCTTTACAATCAAGAAGAAAAAGCCCTGCAATTAGAAAGAAGCAACTCTATCATCAGAAAGTTCATCCTTGTAATTAGCAGATTAACCCTACCATCAAAAAGTTAACCCTACAATTAAAAATAAGAAGCCCAACCATTAACAAGATTAAGCCCTTTAATCAGAAAGAAAAAGCCCTGTCATCAGAAAGAAACAACCTTAGACCTAAAATCATGAAGAAGAGATCAAACCTTGTAATCAAAAGATCAAGCTTTTCCATCAGGAGGTCTAACCTGTAATATGGAAGGAGAATCTATACCATCAAGAAGTTTTAATTTCAACTCTGTAAATCAAGAGGCTTATAACATAATCTCATAATTAAGTAAGTCAAACTAAACTCTACAATTAAAAAACATCTTTAAGGTAGGTTACTTATAAAAATGACCAAGTTTCAAAAATCTTTGTGGTAGGTCTACTCTTGAAATGATCAACTTTTTAAAATCTCTCACGTAGGTCACCTCTTAATTTTATCATTTTGAGAAAATATGGTCGGTCGCCTTTTGATTTGACCATTAAAAAGAATGAGGTAAGTCACCTATTAGTTCGACCATTTTAATATATTATTAGGTCACTTCTCGATTTGACCATTTCAGAATTTTATAAGATTAGTCGCTTCTCAATTTGATCATTTCAGAAAAATAATGTTGGTTGTCTTTTGATTTAAAAATGAGGTTGGTCACCTCTAAGTTTGACCAAAATTCAAAACTCCCTAGCTGAATCACCTTTTGAATTTGTTGCTTTTAAATTTTTTTTTGTGAATATCATTTTTCTTTATAAGCTTACTATATAAAGCCTATGAAAATATTTTTTTATAGATCGTTGTACCACAAGCATTGTAAAGAGGAGCAGTTGCCGTAATTCAATTTTGACATCTTTTTTAAAAACATTTTTCCAAAAAAAAAGAAAAAATTCCAAAAAATCACATTTTCAACCATTCACACACATGTTTTATGATTTTCAACTATTTTTCTCTTATTGATGTCTCCTCCAAAAAATCAAAATTTAAAATAATATGGTTTTTGACATATTTGCTCCCATTTTATAATGTTTAATGTCTTTTTGAAAATCAAGATTTGAAAATATGCTTTCAATGCATTTTGGCCATTAATGCATCTATTTTGTAATTCTTGGTTAATTTTCTTATTGAATTGATGTATCTTTTTTTTTTAAAAGTCAAAATATAAAAATTGAGAAAATCAAAATAGAAAGCAAAATGGAGAAATTGGGTAAAGCGAAAAAAACATGAGGGATCAAAATAAAATAGAGTTTCTTATGGAGTAAGCAATTGAAAACAAAATGATAAAATTTATGGGCTATAAATAAAGAAGAGAATTTTAGGGGAAACCCTAGCCACAAAAAAGAAGGGAAGCCTTAGCCACCATAGGAAGAGAGAATGAGAGAAATATAATAAAATAGGGAAAAGAGAAAACCCTAGACATTATTGTGCTAGAAAAAAAGGAAAGAAAAACATAAAAATAAAAATAAAAAGGCACTATTCATCTTCCTCCTCCTTTCTTTCCTAAAACTCTATGACAAATCGTAACAAATTTTTTTTCCATCACTGGTGGCATCAATCAATTAGGTACAATATCACTAGAAACTATGACCTACTAACAATAACCAGTTTTTCCAATAGTCTGGCTACTGACAGCCATTGTGCCATTGAGAGACTAAAAGTCGACCAAAACTTCTCTCCTCTATTTCTCTCACCTTTGATATTCATCTTTAGTAAGACAACCAATATTGTCTTCATCTCTAAATCATCTACAAAATCCCTTCATCAATTAAAGCTAACAACTATTACTTCATCATAAATCGAGGAGAGAGAAAAAGGTCACCAAAACTTCTCTCAATTTCTCTCTCTTCTAACCTCCAAACAAGGCATTATTATGCCATTTTTATTTCCTTAATGAATATTACACAATCATATAAGCCTTGTCATCCAATGGCTTTTGTTTGAGTAGCTAAAGAGAGAAAATTGAATTAATAAAAAGAGAAATAGGAAAACATAACTTCACCAACTTCGATCTTTCCACATGGATGGTGGTGGATAACACCGCTAACACCAGAAGGAAAAATAAGAAGTCATGCACCCCGTGGCCCTATCTATATATCAATTAGACTCTGATGGTGTATAGAACGATGCACTAACGATCATATCCTTCTTTAGCATGTTTTAGAACACAACACCATTGCCATTACTCTAACCATTGTTTTAGCCTTTTTAGGTCTATCTCAGCCATTCTAAAAGGTCTAATTCAAAACTCAAACAATTTTGAATGATTATTTTGGTTCATGGTTGATTTTGATGTGTATTGTGATGAAGTTTTTTCGATTGAACAAATTTTAAGATTGATTGTATATGTGTGTATGGGCATTTGAATTGCTTATATTTAATTTTCCAATATCATGTGTTTTATGTATGAATGTTCATATCTTCAATGTGTTTTCAAGTGTTCTTGGCTTTTATTGTCTTTATGCATTTAAGATGAATCCTTTAAAGCTTGTATCTTCCTGATATTTATGTTATAATGTCTCCATCTTTATGTATAAGTATCCATCTTTAAAGTTTGCATTCTTATTCGGTCAAGAAAATATAAAAAGATAATATTCATATTCATACATTTATTTGTATTGGGTTTTGTAGCTTGTTTATAAAGCTCATTAAAGGTTTGACCCATATTAAAAAGGCTTTCCAATGGTTGATATTCAAATGTCTTTTTAAAAAAAATTCCTTATTTGGTTCTCAATCATATTTGTTAACTTTCCAAGAAAAATTCTGAATTGTCAATATGTTATTCAATTACAATGTCTAAAGTAAATGAACTATAACAAGTCATTACTATTGACATTGATTGAGAGTAGCAACTTCATCCTATAGTTGGTTTTTAAAAATCAAAATCTTCTTTTGAAATGCATAAGTCAAATATCCATCAACGATTGCTAACATAAATGAACCTTTAAATTTTATTGCTCTTACGTGTCGAGTAGAGGTAACAAGATGGTCTATTCATGTGTGATATAAATATATTGACTCTTAAATAAATTATTCATTGATTATGGATATACATATATGAGATTTCATCAATTGGTATATGCATTTATTGATTAAGGGCAACACTTCCAAGATGGAATAATAAATTTGATTATTAATATAACACACCCTAGCATAAATGAACCTTTATAGGTTATTATCCAAACTCTTAGTCCAATAAGGGACATCCAATACAACTAGATCCTACTTCTAAATAGATGAAAAATCAATGGTCTTTATTTGGACACTGACTGGAGTGTAAAACACCATTAAACAAAATATAAGTGATACTTTCATCATAAGATTAATGAAACTTTATTAGTTGTTGTCCATGGGCCTTAGTTGCATAAAAAATATTTAGCACCATATTTCCTAGGTTTAGGGTTGGGTTTTCTAAGCCCATAGGCCTATTATAGTTATCCATTAATGTTTTATATCAAGGCAACCACTAGTTAAAGGTCTCGATCAGGAGTAAATGGTCTTCCATTAATGTTTCCTATACAACAACCACTAATTAAAGGTCTCCATCAAGAGTAATTAGTCATTTTCTAGATCTGTCAATTCACTAATTATTGGCAGAAGAAATGAGCATTCATTGATTGTTATTTTAATAGCAATTGGGAGTCAAAAAATGAGCTGGATTTTAAGAAAGATAGACTTTGTCCCAACTAGCCACATTTAGGTCCAATCCCTTATGTTACACCTATATTTGACCATAAATAACCATGTTGATAGACCACTGATATGATAGGTACAACAAACCCATTAGGAATATAAGACAAGTAGCAGTATAACTTACCTAAGATAGGATGCTCTAAAGTGATAATATAATTTCCTTTAGCATAACTAGTCCTTTACTTTAAACTTTAAAAGACCAATTAAGGTTTTTAGTGACCATAGTATTAGGTGGTGACTTTTTCACATATCACACATTTTTTAAACCTTTCCCCCCCTCTTTAAACCTTCTTAGAAAAAGAGGGCATGCTATCACGATGTCAGGTGTAACATCCCTTATTCCCAAAATTCTACTTTGTTTTTGTTATCTAGGTTTCCCACATGTATTCTACCTCTTATATGACCATTCTTTATTCTTATAAACATGATTTGTAGTGTTTTTTGGGTTTAAATAAGATAGGAAGAGATTTGCAACATAAGTTCATGAATGATAATTTTTTTAAAGATGATAATTACTTATTTTTTATAAGAATTAAAAAATACTATATAATAAAATGGACATATGATGACTATTCATACAAAACATATTTTTTCTCTAGAATTTAAATTGTTGCCTTTCATACAAATATCTATTTTAATTATATAAAACAAACTATATAAAATTAGATTTTAAAAAATGGTTTGCAACATTGCCCGGGTAACTAAGTAGTTAGTTTCTAAAAGAGTAAAAAATAGTGGAAGTCACACCAAATAAGGTTAAAAAGAGAGAGAAAAAGAAAGGATCTTGATGTAATTTCATTTTTTGTATCAATTTTTTCCTTCAAAGTAGACCATATGATGATTACTTTTAGTTACTCTCTGGCTACCATAATTTTATTTTTTTATCGTATGACATGATAAGATATATTATTTTCTTCAACTAACTAATATTAGATAGGTGGCTTGTGCTATGCTATGGGCTAAATCAATTTTTTTAAAAAACATCAAAAGAATATTAAAGTGTTGTTAGTGTGTTTCAAAGAAGTAAAAAAATATGTGACTTGGATCATACACTTAATTGGTTTCAATAAGCTGTTTTTATTTAATTATATGATAAAAAAAGAAGTAACAACATTAAATGAATCAAATTTTTATAAAAAAATAATCATAATGACCTACACAAAAAAAAAACTTGCCAAAAGGAAAAAGAACTCAAAGCTCAGTTCCCTAAGAACCTAACTTGAATGACTAATTAAACAAAAAGAAAAGAAAAAAAAATAACCCTTCTTAACCCAAGTTAACATGCCAAGCTTGTGACTTGGGTTTTGAGATTGAGAAAACTCCATAAAAAAATAAAAACATTATGATTCTAAATTCTCAACAATCCAAATATAAAAAGGATGAAATCAAGAAAAAAAATCAATTAAAAAAAAGAACCAGAAAACACTAGTAAGTTAGGTAAGTCTGTCAAACCCTACAAGTTGGATCATGTGAATGAAATATTCTAATGGAAGGAAAAAAAATAAAAATATAAAGTTTAATTCTAAAACTAACCAAATGTTAAAAGACAAAACCAAAAGAATTAAATAAAAAAAAAACCCCAAAAACAAAACCTAGGTCAACCCTGGCTAGCCAGCCGAAGCTGCAACCTATGTCATAAAGTGGGTTAACTCTACAAAAATAAATAAATCATGAACTCAATTTTCAATAAATCTAATATTGAAAGATAAAATAAAAAAATAAAATCAGTGTAAAAGAAAAGATCTAAAAAATACCTATATTAACATGGGTTAACCTTTTAAACTCATGGTTTAGGTTATAAGGTCGAGATCGCCCTATAAAAAGAAATTAAGAGGGACAGTTCTGAAGCAACCCAATGTTAAAAAATGAAATTGAATTTTTTTTTTATATAAAAAGACCCAAAGCAAAAAATAGCAATCAAAAGAATAAGACTAAAATTAACATAAAAACAAAATGACAAGACACTTTTTAATTTGATTGGACTAGTGAATCTCAAGAAGAGAAGATAGAAAAAGAGGAAGAAGGAAAAAATATTGCCACCACTTAACTCCTGACCATCAACTGACACACGCCACCTTAATGGATAGAACTCGATATGATGCTTTAGATGCCACCATAGATGGTTGTTTTTGGCCACTAGAGGAGGCTATAAATGCCTTTTGAATATGACATGCCTTCTCTACGTATTGGTATGTGGGATCCATATATTAGCCTAGTTGGCCTACCTGTCCATTCTAGTTCATTATATTTATTTTAGTTTCAATTTTAGGCAACCAAAAACAAACTACATACAAATTAATAAAATAAAATCTTCCCATGACTATACAAATTAATCCAAGATATTAGTAAAATAAGGACTAGATATTTATCAAAGCCTCAAATTTGGTTCCCCTAAACTTTAATTCTTTTAAATCAATGAAATTGAATTTTATTTTGTAGAATCGAGCATCAATCGAGCGACAATACATTTCTCTGATAGCCCGAGATTCCTATAAATAGACTTGAAAAACAAATCGCCAAGTCCAATCACAAATCAAAGAAATTCTAAGAGACCAAATAAGAAGAAAAAGAAATTAAAGGAGAAATGCATGAAAAACTCTAGGGACCAGAAAGAGAAACATTATTCGAATGAATTTTATCTTTTAATAGTTGGAGGAAAAAAGCTACCTCTTTTTCTTTTTTCTTTTTATCACTACACATAAGGCATGAGTTTTTTTTTAAAAAAATTTGGTCCCTAAAGTTTTCCATAGTTTATTTTTTGTCACTTAGATTTGAAACTTTAATAAAAACTTTTATGTTTTAAATCTAAAATTTCATTTTGCTCATATTTCAATCTCTAACTTTAATGGAGGAGAGAGAGAGAACTGTTAAAAAATGATAGAGGAGAGAAAAAGTTGTTGATTGGCTGGATTTTAGGAGCAAAAAGGTCAATTTTAGTGTCAATATGTTTCTTTTGACGAGATAAGTGCCATGTAGACGTTTTTGAGTTTCCATATCGCCTAAAAAAGTATATTAATAAGGTTGAGAAGTTATTATTTTTGCAGTTTGATTTTGTATTTTGGGATCGATTTAAAGGTTTTTTGAGTTGATAAATAGGTTTTTTGAGGTAGTTATGGTGTTTAATAGTTTTTGTTTTTTTAATGTGGAAACAAGTTTAAAAATGGTTTTTTATGGTGAAAAAACCCCACCCTAATTTTTTGGTCGCCTTTTTTATGGTCAAAATCTGGGCAAGTGTGCAAAATTGTTTTTCAATAATTGCAAATGACATATCATCTTGCCTTTTTTTTTTTGTTGCTTTTAATGAATAAAAAGATGTCATGTCATACGCCAATTCTAATAAAATGAAAAGAAAAAAACTTGAAGCATGGGTTGGCCTGGTCTTGTAGGCGAATGCACCTTTCTTCATTTTTAACTAGCATGTGCATTGGTCCATGTAGGCCCTGAATCCTTACCTTGTTTTTCCTTCTTTGTCTTCACCCCTTCAATTTTATTTATAATACATTAAAAAAAATAAATTAAATATTTATTTTGGATATTATTTTATCAAATACCGTTCAATTTTTACATTTTTTTATAAGATTGTAGCATTCTTTTTAACATTAACCAACGCTCTTTTTATATAGCCTTTCATAATGCATTTTTTTCTTAAGTTTTATTCGGTGACTTTCTTGTGCATGTATATTTTTATTATTGTATGATTAAATAAATAACAGATTTTAAAAAATAATAATTATTAAACATATTCGAGTCCATAACCTAGGTCATGGACTTAACATGTTAATTCGAATTAGCTTGGATTGATTCAAAATGTAGCCCTCTCAATATATTCAAAAACAGGTTGAAACAATGTCATCTTGAATTTTTTTATAAACAAATTGGGTTTTGATCAGGTTATGTTTAGGTCGATTGAGTATCAACATTAAATCAACTATCACTTAATTTAATTTAAAATTTGTGCCAGAAAAGGTTCAGTTTTGTAGTCTCCAAGTTGATTATCCAAGCCTAGCTAGTTTTGGTGACATAACCAAAAAGTTCTACACAACAATAATGTTCTAATATTTTTTTTATGTATTAATGTCAACATCATTAGAATGTTTTTTTTTTTTTAATTAAAACTTGATTTTATGATTATGATGAGATGTTTCCTAAGAAAATATCAAGAAAAAAAGGTGTACGTTGATGAGAGAGAGAGGGATTTTAACTAGAGAGCTACTCTTCTTATCATTATTTCATATCATTTATTTATTTTTTGTTCTTATTGCTTTTGATTTTTACTAAATTGAGAACACATGATAAAAAATTTATATTTCTTCATATAAAAAAACAAGAAGGAAAGGAGGAATTATACTAACAATCATTTTTTTCAACGAAATTTAAATTATTACTCTTCTTGCAAAGAAGAAGAAGAAAAGATTTAGCAGCCATATAATTAAATAAAAAGATTTGAGGAGACTCTTCCTAGGAGGTTGAAAATTATAATCAACATCCATATTTTATTTTCCCCACTAGTCTTTAATTTATATTAATAACTTGTTCAAAAATTTATTAGCACATTTAATTTTAGATTTATTTTGTTAAATGAACACATTAAATTTTCAATTTATAGTTACATATTTTGTTTGTGCTAAAAAACATATTGGCGATGTAGTATATATTCTTTTATTGCATTAAATAAAGATTTTATCTAATACAAAATGTGAATCAACTAGCTAGTTTTATCCAGAAGTCTTCTTCTTCTTGGATTTATAATTTATTCATTATCTAAAAAAATATAATATAATTAAAACTTTATAAATTAGTATTGTTTTAGGACCATAAAAGCTTATTAATTAATTAAGGTATTATTTAATTGAAGTTATTAATTTACAGAGGTTATACAGTAAACAATGCAGTGAGGCGGCTACAAATCGAAACAGTATATAAACAACATTATTTCTTTTAACTCTTTCTCTGTCTCTAGAGAGTTTGAATTTTAAGAAGGAGGCTTGCAATCCGTCAAACTTCGTAAATGTAAATCAATAATTCAATCATTGTCGGGCCAAAATAATTTCCTAAACTATTATGTATTTCTGACATATAAAAAATAAATAATTAATTAATTTCCATAAGAAAAGGCGACTTCCTCGTTCCATTAGTAAGATTATCTACCGCTCCCAAGAAAGATAAACTAAGATTCCTTATCCTGCTTTCTTTATTCTGCTAAAAACATGGAGATATGGCTCCTCGTTCTCATCTCTCTCTCACTCTGTGCCTTCCTGAAAGCCCTCTTTAACCATGTTTTTCTTTCCCAAACTCACAACCTCCCTCCAGCCCCCTTCACCTTCCCTGTTATTGGCAACATCTTATGGATCCGTAAATCCACCTCCGAGCTGGAGCGTGCCATCCGCTCCCTCAACCAAAAGCTAGGCCCGATGGTCACCCTCCACATGGGCTCTCGCCCCGCCATCTTTATAGCTGATCGCTCCCTTGCTTACATTGCTTTGATCCAGAAAGGGGCAGTTTTTGCTAACCGCCCACCTGCTCCTGCTACAAGCAGAGTGCTTGGCAGCAATCAGCATAACATCAGCTCTTCATTCTACGGCCCTACTTGGCGCCTCCTCCGTCGAAACCTCACATCAGAAATCCTCCATCCTTCGCGGGTTAAGACGTTTGGTCATGCTCGTAAATGGGTGTTGAATATCTTGATGAACCAATTTAAGTTGTTGTCCAAGTCTGGGGACCCTGTTCGTGTAGTTGATCATTTTCAGTATGCTATGTTTTGTCTGTTAGTGTTCATGTGTTTCGGCGACAAATTGGAGGAGAAACAGATTCAAGAGGTCGAACAAGTTCAGCGTCGCTTGGTGGTGAATATAAGTAGATTCAATATACTTAATTTCTGGCCAAGTTTGAGCAAGATAGTGCTTCGTAAACGATGGGCAGAGTTCTTGCAGCTTCACAAGGACCGAGAAGATGTAATCCTTCCATTGATAAGTGCAAGAAAGAAGTTGAAGGAACAGAGGTTGGGAAAATTAAATATGGAGGAGAATAAGGATGAGTATGTCTTGTCTTATGTTGATACGCTGCTGGATCTGCAACTTCCTGATGAGAAACGAAGGCTTAATGACCTCGAAATTGTTAGTTTATGCAACGAGTTCCTTAATGGCGGCACGGATACAACAACAACAGCCTTGCAGTGGATCATGGCAAATTTGGTTAAGTATCCACAAATTCAGGAGAAGCTGCTCCTGGAAATCAAGGAGGTTGTTGGAGAAGGAGAGGAATTTGTTAAAGAAGACGATTTACAAAAGATGCCTTATCTAAAAGCAATAATTTTAGAAGGGTTAAGGAGGCACCCGCCTGCACGTATGGTGTTGCCACATGCTGTGACTGAAGATGCGGTGCTGGGTGGATTCTTGGTTCCTAAAAATGGGACTGTAAATTTCATGGTAGCTGATATAGGCTGGGATTCGAAGGCGTGGGAGGATCCCATGGCATTCAAGCCTGAAAGGTTTCTGAATAGTGAAAGGGAAGCATTTGATATAACTGGAAGTAGAGAGATTAAGATGATGCCTTTTGGAGCTGGAAGGAGAATTTGCCCTGGTTATGGTTTAGCAATGCTTCATTTGGAATATTTTGTGGCTAATTTGGTCTTGAATTTTGAGTGGAAGGCTGTGGATGGAGATGATATTGATTTGTCTGAGAAGCAAGAACTTACCATTGTAATGAAGAATCCACTGCGCGCCCACCTATCTCGCAGAGTTGCAAGTTGAAGAGCAGAAGTTAGGGTGTGTGGCGATCTATATGTATACAGTAACATCTTTGTGTATTGTCACTACATGTGGCTTGTTTTGACGAGGCGGCTGTATTACTTACGAAATAATAATAATAAAAAGTTGAAATTTATATATATGTTGTTTCAGAATGTTTTTGATATGAACATTTGTTGTAATGTTTGAAGTATAATGTTTGTAATTTTTTATTTATTTATAAAACATATCAATTTATATGTGACAACCTTATTTAATCAATAAACCCTATATTTATTCTTGCTCCTACACAAATGAGTTTTCTCAAATAATATAATATGTAAATAAATATGAGAAAATATCACAATAAATAGAATTGTTTTTTTTCAAATAATATAGTTCGTACAACTAAAATTACATAATAGAACAATGTCCCATTTTCACTACATGATCATTGAATTTAAATAGTGTCATGGCCTTAGTCAAAAGATTTGTGATCATCAATTCAATACTAATATACTCAATGACCACTTTTTTTTTTCCTCAACACGTTCTCTTATGGCTAAATACTTGATGTTGGTATGCATATTTTTACTATCACTTTTGTTGTTCTTAGCCATAAAAACAACAGCTAAATTATCGTATTATACTCTTAATGACCTAGAAATAGAATCCATGATTCTAAACCCATATATGAAACTCTTTAACCATATATCATATGCAGTAGCCTTAAAACAAGAAACAAACTCATCATCCATAATGGAAGTAATAATAAAAATCTGCTTAGCACTTCTTCAAGATATAACTCTACTAACCATTATAAAAATATATTCTGATGTTGATTTGCATGAATCAACATAGCCAGTAAAGTCTAAATTTGAGTAGTTAGTTGCTTCTACATTATCTATTCATCTAAACATATGCATGTAGTTTTTAATCCCTTGAAGATACCTCATTACCTTGTTTACAACTCTCTAGCAGTCTATACCTATATTACTCTGATATCATCCAAGCATTCCATTAACAAAAGCAATGTTAGGCCTTGTACAGACTTGAACATACATTAGGCTTCCTACAACAGAAGCATATGAAATGCTCTTTATTTGTTCCTTTTTAAGATAATTTTTCGGGCATTGGTTTAAATTGAACCTACCACTTTTCACAACAGGAGTTACACTTGGTGAATAATCATTCATCCGAAGTTTCTCTAAAACTTTATTGATATAAATTTTTTGAGACATACCTAAAACACACCTTTAAATATGTTTTTATATATCTTAAATCCAATGACATAAAATGCCTCACTCATATCTTCATGTTAAAACTTTTAGAGATAAATTGTCTCACCTCATGTGACAAATTCTTATCATTGGTATCAAATAGAATATCATCCAAGTATAAAACAAGAAAAAAATCTTACTCCTAGTGACTTTTTGGTATATACATTGATTCATGATGTTTTCTACAAATCCAAATGGAGAATTATATCAAGCAAGTTAAAGTACCATTGTCGGGACACTTGTTTTAAATCGTATATGAATTTCTTGAGCTTGCAGACCAAATGCTCACTATCACTAGAAGAGAATTCTTCAGGTTATTTCATATAAACCTTCTACTCTAGATGTCCATTGAGAAATGCAGTTTTCACATCTATTTGTTGTGTTTCAAGTCAAAATATGCTACAAATACCAAATTAATATGCATAGAATTTTTCTTAGACACAAGGAAGAAAATCTTTGTGTAATCAATTCTTTCCTTTTAAATGAGTCCCTTAGCAACGAATCTTGCCTTATATCTTTCAATGTTCCCCAATGAGTGTATCTTTATCTTAAAGATCTATTTACACCCATGACTTTTGTATTATTAGGCAACTGAACAAGATCCTAGATTTCGTTACTTTTCATAGAATTCATCTTTTTCTCCATGGAATTGTACCAAAATTCTGATTTTTTACAATTTATGGCCTGTGAAAATGATTCAGGATCATCTTTGGATCCAATATTATAGTCATATTCTTATAGATACATAATATAATCATTAGGAATTGTTGAGCTTTTCATTCTAGTAGAATTTCTTAATGTTAAACCATCATCTTCTTGAGAAGTACTTGGTTTAGCTAGTTGTTCAAAAATTCTTGCTAATGTTTGAACTACTTGATCTACTAAAATGTTAATAACTTGTGGAACTTTAATGATTGATGTTCAACACTAGTTTGTACTTCAAGGATGTTATGAACAATAACCAATCTATCATTTGATGGAAGGTTATGATTCTAAATGATCATTCTTAGAAACTATGTTTCTATTTTGATCGCTTCAACTAATCAAGTCATTTTCGTGAAATTTTGTATTTATTGATTCCAGAATTCTAGTGTTGTGAGATGGACAATAAAATCTATACCCTTTAGATCTTTCAACATATCCAATGAAATACTCATTAATGGTCATTGACTCCAGTTTTCTTCTTATAGATTATAAATTCTTACTTTAGATGGGCATCCCTAAATGCATACATGTTGCAAAATCGGTTTCAAACATTTCAATAACTCAAATGACATTTTTGGACCAGACTTGGTTGGAACTCAATTTAATATATACACTACCATCTTTAGTGCTTTAATCGACAAGGATTTAAGTTGATTATAATTGCTATGCATACTTCATACCATGTCCAATAATATTCAAATTCTTTTTTATGCTACACCATTCTAGTATAGTGAACCATACATAATGTAATGAGAAACTATCCTATTCTTTTGAAGAAAGTTTATGAACAAATCATGTGCTTGTCCATCCTCTGTGTATTTGCCATAATATTCTCCATCTCTATTTGATCTCACAATCTTAATTTGTTTCCCACATTGTTTCTCTACTTCAGCCTTAAAAATCTTAAAAGCATATAATACTTCATTTTTGTTATGAAAGAGATAAAGCATTTATGACCATGTGAGTTCATGTTAAAACTATATATATCAGTATGAATGATTTCTAATATGTCTGAACTTCTATTGGCACCTTTCTTTGACTTGTTGGTTTGCTTTCCCTTAATATAATCCATACAAGTTTCAAAGTTAGTATAATCAAGAGTACTAAGTATCCCACCATTTACTAATTTCTTAATTCTCTTTATAGAGATATGTTATGATCTCTGGTGTCATAATATAGAAGAATCCTCGTTAATAACACATATTAATGCTAGGGTGAACATGCATTAAACTATATGTGATATTGTTTTGAAAATTAATGCAATAACGACCATAAGATAAAATATCATTTCCAACATAATTAGATTTATAAAGAAATTGAATTTTTATGAAAATTTAATGGAATATCTAAAAGGTATAAGTTTTGAAACTGAAACCAGGTTTCTAGAAAAATTTGGAACATAAAAGGTCAGTACCAACTCTAAAACCAAACTATTACTTGGAGTTAAGTATCATAATCTTATAGCTTTCACATGTGAATACATCTTATTTCCTGAATATATGTTTTACTCACTTTCCATGTGTTTTCTTTGGTTTCGCATACCCTGCAAGGTATTTGAAATATGAATTATAGAACTAGAACCAATCTATCATGTGTTATAGTTAACATCAACCATATTAGATTCATAACAAACAAATGAGATTAGAATACCTTTCTTTTCAAGCCATTTATGAGATTTAACATATTCTTTCTTCATATATCCTTTCTTTTATAAAAGAACATGTGGATTCCTTTTTAATGTCAACTTGGGGAGGTATTTTACCTTTTCCCTTCTTGTTGGCTTGAGTTTGGGCCTTTCCTTGTGTTGCTAGCATTGCATTTTCTCCTACTTCCATTACCAACCTCCCTTCCTCTTGAACACACATGGTCATGAGTTTATTGATTGACCATTTATCTTTTTGTATGTTGCATGAGATTTTGAAGGGTCTGTATTATTGTGGAAGAGTATTCAGGATGCAGTGCACAATGAAGGATCCTGATATCTCAACCTCAAAATTTTTCAATTAAGCCACAATATCCCCTTATATGCATGATGTGCTCGCGCACACCTATCACACTAGTGAGCCTCATGAATGAGAACTTCATGATTAAGGTGTTTGTTATTGCCTTATATAAAGTGATAAACTGATAGTCAATTACTTTTAGCAAATCGTGGACTTTCTTATGTTGATCAATCGAACCATGTATACTTGCAGATATTCTAGTTTTTATAAACATCATACTGAGGTGATTAGTTTGCTCCCATCGTTCATAAAGTTTAATATCCTATGTAGTGCTGATATTAGTAACTGCAAGTGGTTCGTATTTTCTAATTGCATAATCTTTGTCCATCCATCATAAATCAAGGAGAATTCTTTCCTTTCATATTTTAGAGTTATCGCTTTTTAGATCAGGAATATCATAACAAAAATCAGAGAAATTAGCAGGTTGTATAACTACAAAAATAAGTTTAAAGTACATGTTTATATCAAAATTGAGGAATAAATAAAATTTCATGTTTTACCAGTGTAATTCATGCTAAAATTGAATCTAATGACATAAAAATTATTTGCGGGCTAAATTTTAAATTCAAGCATATTCAAATATATCGTATGATAGAATTATCAAACTATATACTTAATTCATTTTTCTATAGGTATATATTATGAGAATAATTTGATGTTTTTTCTTAAACCTTACAATAAAACTATCAAATTATGTAATTAATTTATAATTCTTGTGGGTATATTATAAAAATAGTTTGATTTTTTATTCTAATAAATTATATAAATATAATGAAAAATTATTGTGGGATGATATTTATTATATTTTGTATAATTAATTACAAGTAACGTCTATAATTCTTTATGTGATCCTAACATAGCATAATATATAATTTGATTTAATTAAAGACGTTATGGCTAGTTCCTAATTATTCAAAATTATATAGATCACTTGACATTAAGTTAAGGTATACTTTTATATAACATAAAATCACATGCTACTTTTTTTCTTAATTCATAAAACAAGCACCAAATAAAACAAAGATAAAGCCATGAAAATAAAACACGCAAAAATCAAAGTGATTGCCATGCGAATTAAAATTACATAGCTCAAAGGAAAATAAAATGGGTAGCCCAAATATTCAATGATTAGAAATCGGTTTTTTTAATAATTTATAATCATACAAATTATCAAAACAACCCATAAGGTAAAAACCCCAAAATGTTTATTTTTTGCATAAATGTTTTTCATTTTATTCCTATGCTACTAGGCATATTGATGGAAATTATTTCCTTTGCTACTAGGCATCATATTGATGGCAATTATTGAAATTCATTTCACCCTAAACCAAACTTTCAAGCTATATATAAAATCAAGCTAATAATTAATTTAATTTGGGAACAAGGTTGTTCCTAAATTTTTTTTAAGGCATATAAAACATCGCACGATAAAAAAATCAAATAACCACTATCTAACTCTATTTTAAATATAATTAAGTTGATTAATTAATTTCTTTGAACACAAAAATTTCTAAATAAATATATTAACATAGATATCAAGACATATCAAGACATGTATTATAATTGGAGCTTTGATATCACATGTTAGACTTGATAGATCGAAATATATTTTTCAAACAATTTATATTTAGATTTGGAATGGATAAATAAATAGATCAAAATATACCTTTTATCATTGATGAAAAACAATCATAAATTTTTTGTTTTTTTTTTAAGGTTTTGGAACTTCCAAGCTCCGACATACTTAAATTTTATGGTGTATTTCTAGAGGCAAAAGACTATACTTCAGTGTATGAGCTTAGATACCAAAAATTTGTATTTATATAACAAGAATCCTATTAAACTCTTATTGATAGAACTATGATGTTATTAATTTAAAAAATATTAATTTGAGAGTTGATTTATTGGACCAAATATTAAAATTCTTGAAAAAAGTGAATCCTAAGGAAAAAAGCACAACTTTAACATCAAGAAGTTGAGTAATCGTATGAAAAAGAAGCCTACAACCAGATGGGAAAAACCAGCACCAGGTTTCGTCAAATAGAATATTGAAGGTTCATCTCTAGGGAAAGCAGGGAGAGCAGGTGTGCTCAGCTTCTTGGAAGGGAGGATTGTATGCAACTTCACATGCCCAAGCACTGGAGTCATGGAATCAAATGAAGCAGAGGTGAAATCTTTGGGAATCAATTATGTCGCTAAATCTTGGAGAATAGATACGAATTTTGTAGCTTTTGTAGTCCGCCGGCTGCCAGTTTTTTTATGCTCCTTTATTGACTTCCCGGCCTTCCATTACAAATCTTTCATTAGAATTTTCCAAGATGATTTTTTTTCCCCATATCATGTTAATAGTCGAGTTTAATATTATTATAATAAATCAACAGTAAAATAGACCACCCAATAAATAAATAAATAAACAACCAACCAGACAACAAAATCTTTCTCCAAAGACAAAATCCTGCTATGGGAATCTCAATCTAGATTTGTAATGGCTGCCGATAGGGTTTCGTTTTCTTTAACTATCTAGTTTAGGGGGCTTTAATTAAAGTGCCACTCTAACAAGTCAATCGGTCTAATCATATCTCTTATACTTATAGTCAATCGAGTGTCTAGAATTGCATGTACTATGTATTTTTCAAATTAAATTGTTGAAATATGGACCACATAATTTCTCATGTGTGGTCCGGATTTAAATCTTATTAATTTGATAATATAATATATTACTGTTTAATTTATCTTTTTTTT
>Ga0325403_1001749_pt1 | contig 18498 bp, 17 predicted proteins | sample PopdelMetagenome_19_FD_205665 | JGI IMG/M metagenome (GOLD analysis project Ga0325403, IMG submission 205665) | Populus deltoides microbial communities from Bellville, Georgia, United States - Xylem-PdKOR-R4 | ecosystem: Host-associated > Plants > Phyllosphere > Stem > Wood/Secondary xylem...
AGAGAGAGAGAGAGAGAGAGAGAGAGACCGTGTCTTTCTTGGTAACATGGATAACAATGAAGTAGATTGATGTTGGCTACGTCACCGGCCAAGTTAAATTCTAATCAATGTTTTAAAAAAATTGATGGTTAGGTGACAGAAGTATTTTTAAAGAAACAAGAAAAAAAATCAAGATTTATTCATTCATTCAATTGGCTTAGCTTGATTAATTTAATAAAATAATTATAAGAAAAACAGTTACAATAAATAAATTGTAAACAAGGTTAAATAAAAAAATAACAATGTTTAACTAAAAAAATAAATACTTGTCAATATTATGAAAATATATTCTCTCAATATTCTTAAAAGGTTTTCATGATTTTATCTAGTAACAAAGAAAAAAAATAAACGAGAACGTGATAATTCTATATAAAAATAAATAAAAAAAGAATCTGAAGCTCAATTCCTAGTAAATAAAATGTTAAAATGTGAAATTAAAAAAAATAATTTTTAAAAAGAACAAAAAATCCTGACCCGAGTCCATCCGGGTTAGCTTGTCAAATCTTTGATCTAATTGTGAGATCAAGATAACCCCGTAAAAAAACAAATTAAATAAAACTTCAAAGCTCAATTCTCAAATCAACTCAATGCTCGAGGGAAAAATTAAAAAAAAATCAATTAAAATAAAACAACGAAAAAAAACATTGCATGAGATTGAGATAATTTCATAGAAAATATAAAAAAGATCACGAAGTCAAACCCCCAATTAATAAAATGTTGAAATATAAAACTGAAAAAAAAAATCAATTTTAACAAAAGAACAAAAAAAAATGTCGAAATCTAACTTGAGCTTATCTTCCAAACTCTTGACTTTAGATAAAAGGCTAGGATTGCTTCATAGAAGATATGCTAAAAAAATCACAAAACTAAAATCTTAATTAACTAAATGTTGAGTGATAAAATTGAAAAAAAATATTAATAACAAAATAAATAACAACAATAAAAAAATATCAAAATTAAAAAAAATCTAAATAATAGATTAAATAAAAAAAATCAACTAAGAAAATGATATGAAAGAAATAGTAAATAAGGATAAGATTTAATATAAGAACTAAATCAAAACAAATAATTAAGGATAAAATTAAAAAATAAAATCAATTCAAAAAATAATTCAAAAGCAAAAAGATAGAGATCTGATGATAAAATTTGAAACAACACTTTCTATTAATGGCAGAATAGCGTGAATTTGACGGAGATGAGAGAGAAAAGAGGGAGGAGAAAAAGAAAAATGGGCTGCCAAATGCTTCACAACGGCACACGCGCCCTCTCAACGAGAAGCTCTCGCCACAAGGAATCCAATTCGATGGCGAACGATAATGTAAGGCCAGTGAAATTCACCACACGAGTTGCTTGCTCATGGTGGATAGCTCTCACATGCTGGTACATGAAGTGCACATGCATGCCGATCAAGTTTCATTGCTCATTTACAAGGACTTTAAAGAGAACACTAGCTTTGACTGTTACTTTGCTTAGAGGAGTCTTCTGCTGATGAGATCTGTTGTTCTACATACATTTCTTTCTTTAAAAAAAAAAAAAGTAATAATATATGTTAATTAGTGCAGGGATCCTAGGAAACAAGAATCGGCTAATCACGCATTCCACTGCTTTTGTACCCTGTTAAGTAGCGCAAGTTGCCACATAAAACTGTTAAAATACCTTGAACAAACTTCGTAATGGGACAAGGATCAATCAATCAAGACTTGTAATTTCTAAAATTTGGAACACAAAAAGGCACAAAATCAGTGCTACAATCTCTGAGAAGTTATCCAATCCGTAATAGAACGAAAGAAAGTATAGTTAGATCTTCACTTGCTAGAGTATATACCCAGAACCCGCTATCCATTGATAACCTTATCCACATAAATGTATTTTCTACTTTGAATTCCTTATGTGCATCATCCATATGCATACCATACCCATCTCAATATACCTTGAAGAAATCAAGACGTCAGTGCTGACCCTTCAGAGGGTTTTTTCTTTTTCTTTGTTCAAGAAATTGTTTGAAGCATGTCCGCCTCTGCTTGATCTGCGTCACGGGAGAAAATGTCGACTGGAGCGCAGGTGCAGCCAATGGCATTGTTCTTTAATCTACCATTGGAAGAACCTTTTTGGTGATCAAGGTAAATTACAATCACAGTGATGTCATCATGAAAATGCCTTCGTATTCCCTTTTCAATTTTCTTAATGTCATTATATCTCATCTCTCTTTTCTTTGCAGCTTCCTGAATAGCAGCTCTAACCAATCTCTTGGCAATCCCCTGCAGGTATCAAACAGCCCATAGGATCGTCAAGCAAACAGCAAAATCTGGACTGGCATAAATAACTCCATACAATTGAACATTGATGACATCTAGTTTGTTTGTCAATGCATTTGCTTAAAATTTCAGAAGTCTGGAATATCCTATTTCTAAAAGTATGTCCATGTTCAACAAAAATATGGTACGTCTGCAAGCTAGGGGTAGATTTAACAGCGCTACTGCATTTTCATGGGCTCAACCAGGCTTGTGGTGTGAAAAAGGAATTCAATTATTTCATTCCCAATGATCCCATTGTAGCTAAAACTTGCCTCTCAAGGTATAAATTAGGACTGAGATCGAAGCTATCGATGAGAGTTGCAACAAAAAGTACGCAAAACATGCAAGTCAAAGACAGCACTCACAGCTCTAGGGTTCTTGAAAACAATCTCTACAGCTGCTTCGTCGGTCAATTGTTCCCAGAGACCATCTGAAGCAAATATCAGGAACAAGTCTTCTGACCTCAACTTTCTAAAAACAATGGAAGGTTCTGCTGTCATTACTGGCCTTTTCAAAGGAATAGGGTTACCAAAATGCTGATAAATTGGGTCCCTGTTAAACTCTGGTTTCTTCAGATACACATCACCAATGGATCTGGATACCTGAAAAGGACAAAAAGAAACAGGAAAGGTTTATTCCACCCTCATCTACCACATGCGTTAAGTTAGTGATCAGCTCCACAACTTCAGGGAGTCGAGTAACAACAGAAGACAATGTTTCAGTTCATTAATCAGAAGATCACAGTATGATGTTCCTAGTGTCTAGAAAAGTTAAATGGAAAAAAGTCAAAAACAAAAAGGAAAAGGAAAAAAATACAGAGAGAGGATCAAGACTCCCTGTAATTACATAAGCATTCTTGTTAGGCCTCAGGGGTTTTCATGTACATCTCATGCATGGAAGACTATACTGTTTCACTTGATTGCATGAAATGGTAGAGCAGGAGACAGAGAATAAGATTCCTGGAAGAGCATGAACCTAACCCTCTGACCAACTTTAACTATAGTGTTTCCACCATAGACAGATGCCTATCATAAAGCAAAAGCAAAATATAAAGATAAGATAACCAAACATAAAAATGGATACCTTTAGAATTGATCCATCCTCAGATCAATTACTTTATGTCAAACAAACACTGCAAATGGTGTTTTTAAGATGAAGGTTATCCAACTAACTCAAAACAAACCTGGCAAGACATTCAAAGAAAAGGAGAGGAAGAAACATATTCGTCCCTCAATCAATGAATGCATTATTCCCCAACACAAACAATGCTCAATAAGCTGAATTCTCATAACTAACAAGCAAAAACAAGAAGAAGAAAACAAGCCTAGCAACAAGAAGCCACTGTACCTGGATTATGCCCTTAATTCTCCAAACTCCACGAGTATAGACTACAATATGTGAATCATCAGGATGAAGTGCCTCAACCTCCTTTCTCACCTCTTCAACAGCAACGTTGTGATCAGTCGATAACCTTTCTGCCACTACTGTTTTTTTCTTATCCTCATCAACTCTTCGGCCAAGAACTGCCCTAGAATCCCCGAGATTTGCAACATATAACACATCATTTGAAATTGCACCAACCAAACAACATGATCCAACTGAAGCAATCTGCGGCTTCAAAGGTAATGATCGCTTCACTAAATGGCAAAATTCCTCTTCAGTTGCATTAAAAGCCTTCTTTATGACATCAGCTGATAACCCCCCATGCTCTTTAGCAAATTCTGCAATCAAAGATAACATCTTAGACAGAAAATGATACAGAGACAGAAGTCTGTTGCCTACAGGTCGTTCCAGTCCACATCATTGGCTGTCAAAATTGTTATTTTTATCACATATTCTCTAGTTTCTATTTCAATTGGGGGAATATGAGAATAAGGAAGCTCCAATTCAATAAAACCAGATATCTGTAGCAGTTTAATGCAGGTTTTAAACTTCAGTTTTCTACATCTTATCATCCTACCACTAACACAGTTAATCCCATAAAAGCAAACCTAAACCTCCCACATCGAATTTCATTCTATTGAATAGAAAAGACATCAATACATCCTACCGCACTCGCACACACAAGTAAAGTTAGAACAAAATAAAGAACAAGCTAATACATGATTCATTAAATAAAAACTCTATTTTCTTTTCTATGGAACATGGACCTCAGCCTTGAGTCCTTAACCACTAGACTAAAAGTTAAAGAAAGCAAAAGGCCACAAACAAATTCATGGTTTAAGAGAATCACCATGATCATGATCATTAAAATAAGAAAACACTTAACTAAAAGAAAACAACATAGCAGAACATCCTAATAAAAAAAAATTAAGAAAGATAATTGAACAGGAAGACGGAGGGAGGGAGAGAATTCTCACTATGCATGAAAGGAAACATATGTTTATTAACAAACCGGGAAGCTTCAGGACCACCATGACCATCATAAACACCAACATAAGTAGCGGACGGAGACGTAAAAACCTGACTTTGATCTTCTAAATTAGAATTGGCTTGGACAACCGCTATTGAATAATCACCAGAAGCATGTTGCTTCAAATCCGCATGCCACATCAATCCATCACCACCACCACCTGCTACCCGACCAAAACACCTCTCCAACGGTCTGTAACACGATCTCAACATCATCTGCTTTAGCAACTTCGAATGCTCTTGGTTTCTTTGGTTCGGGAACTTTGTATCGACGTCTCTTTTGCTTTTCGTTTATCGGGCTTCTTGTTCCTATGTGTAAATAAATATTGGGAGGTAGGGTTTCTTTTTTCTTCGAGGAAAGAAGGGACAGTGAGAGATAATAACGCGTGGAGGAGGAGAGCGACTGGGGGAAAGCTTTTTGGGTTTTTGCTTTTGGTGTACACTCCGCGTTAACTCTCTCTCTCTATCCCCATAAGCAACTTCCGGTTCCTTTCGTTTTTGTTTTTTACGTTCTTGTTGCTTTTCATTTTTTTTTATTTTTTTCATTATTATTCACATTTTCTGCTGCCCTTTGATTTTGTTCTTGGAGTCTACAAGTCGTGCTTGTTTAATTTATTGTTTAATTGCGACAGGAAATTAGACAGGGTCGTTTCATTGACTTTTGACATGAAATTTTGGACTAGGACCAAGATATTATTATAAAGAAAACACCCTAGATTTTGGACCAATGTGTATTTAAGGTTTAGACATGACCAATAAATGTTGGAAACTAGGGTTAGCACCAAATTTCTTGGAACGATCCTTCTTTTTATCCGTTTTCTAGTTAAACATAACTTGCGAGCACAAAGAGTTATGGTTAAATTAGTTTTTTTTTCTTTTATATATATATATATATATATATATATTTCCGGTAAAAAAAATTATAAAAAAACTTTTTTAAAAAAAATTGTGAGCTTGTCATAATACGTGGGATACATGGTATGTATTCATGATGTGAGCTATCCTGTCATGATATTCTATAACTATTAATTTACTAACTTGTATGTATTCTTGAAATTGTGGTTTTTTTTTCCTCCCACCACACAAGGTAGATATGGATTCTCTCCACTACAACTTGATGCTTGAGTAAAAAAAAAAAGGTAATCCGATGTCATTGTGGACAGATGTGATTAATCACATATAATAAAGTCCAGATTTACCACTAACCAAAATAATATCAGAAATTAAAAACTAAAAAATCTTAAACTCTAAGACGCGTTATCTTTTTACTGTAGTTGGGCATTGTTGATACCCTCATAAAACATTATGGATTTACTATTCATTTTCTACTAATTTATTTTGATTCTCAAAATTTATCTAGTGTGATTTGATCTTTATTGAAGGCTAATTACTTCTGGTTTTTTAGTTAATGATGAAATTAAAAGAATAGAAACTAAAATGAAAAAGACGCCCAACATTAGTGGTGTACCAGAGACTTCATGCAAAATACACGTAGGTCCTCGATCTTTAAAAATAACATGATTCATATGTTTTAGGCCTCTTGACATTTTAAAAAATCACTTTCGATTCATAAGTTTATTTATGTTATTTTTAATCTCTGGTTAGAGAAATATGTTGTCGGATTTCGATGATGAGAGAGAAAGTTATTATTCACTTTATTTTTGCCCACCAAAATAGATTTTATTGGTGTCAACAGGCTCTTAGAGATGAGAGGAGCTTTATAGTGGTTGTTTGGGGCCTTAATGTTGCATAAAAACTAGATTTAAATTGAGAAAGCCAAAACTTACCCTGATTGATTTTGGGTTCTTGGACAATTGCTTTAGGTATTTGGAGTTGACATAATGGTTTTGGGTGTTATAAGGGTGTCGGTGAGGTATTTTTAAGGCTGGAATGACTTAAAAATTGAGTTTTTTTTTTTTTTTTTATACCAAAAGAGATGTTGTTCTGATTTTCCAACTACCATAATGGTGACCGGAATATGGGCTCACAAACGACAGGTCATTTGTCTTGGCAAGCAAGTGTTTTTTTTCTTAAAAAAATAAAGGTGAACGACCTGCATTCCCCTTTAAAAAATAAAAAAAATATAACCAAACCCAAGTGTGCAGACCTGGGTTTAAAGGACCACCACATGCTCGAGCTTTTCCTTGCAATGATCTAAGAGTCTAGATTGTTTTTTGGCATTTTTTTCAAGGTCAGATAGAAATTTAAGAGAAAAAAATTATTAAACTTGGTTGAGTCTATAGCCCAAAGCACATGTTTGACGAGTTAAGCCATAACATTTGGATTATTTTTTTTAATTTTTTTTAATTGATATCTTCTTTGAATTTATTTTTTCTTAAATAATTTTTAAATTTATGGTTCAATTAATATCAATTCTCTGAATTTTTTTATTTAGCCTTTTTATAGAGATTTTTTTTAATGGTGCTGTCTATATTTAGTTTTTGGAAATATTATTCTTATTTATCTATAATTTTTTTAATCTTTTATATAGATGAATTTTATTTTTTAAAATAAAAAATATTTACTTTCAATATTTTTATTATTCATAATTATTTTTTTTATTCAATCAATTTAATGTGTATGGCAATTTATATTATCATTTAATTAAATAAAAAATTAATTTTAATAAACAAATTCAAGAAGCACAATCAGTTAAATATCTTGTCTTGCAAGGTTAAACATCTTTATCTACACATGTCTCTTGATTTTTTTAATTTTATTTTTAGTAATTATTAATGATTTTTTTCTATTTATAAACATATATAGTTTTCAATTTATTTAATTATATATACACGTGAGCTTTTCAATTCACATAATTTTTTTTTAAATTATAAAAATACATTGAGAAAAAATCAGTATATATAATTTTTTTATAAATAAAAAATATCTCATTCAGGTAGAACACGTGTCAAATACTAGATTAAAAGACTAATTGACGTGTTGTCTGACTTTAATTACACGCAGGACATTCTTGTTTACAATCGGTCAATTATATCTTTTATAATACTTCCAGGTTGCCAGTGACCACGTGATTAGTGCTGCCAATGCAAGCAACCAGTAATGGTCTCTTCTTTTTTCAGTAATAAAATTAAATTAAATAACAGACTTTATAACATAGACAAAAATCTTTTTATTTATTTTGCAGGAAGAAAAGGGAGAGAGAGAGAGATCGGATGTAATTGAAAACCGGCTGAACCGGTTAAATGTTGAATATGAATCATTTGGCAGGTAGCCAGTGGATTTTGAGCTTGGACACAACTTTCCTGCTCGCGGTTTCCCTGCACATAGTTTTTATCCTCATTTTTCACATAGTTTTCATCCTCGATATTCCTTGAAAATAAAGTGTTTGATCAGAGATGATGCGTAACAGATAAAAGAAAAACAGAGCATGCCTAACTTTCAGTGTTGCTAAAAGAAAAGGGAAACCATTGACCATGCTAGGAGATAAAAGAATAATGGAAAACTCAGTACTTGAACTTGAAAACGAAAATTCTTGAGCTAACACATACTGTTCAGTTTATCAGCTCATCAATCCATCACAGCTAGATTCTTCAATTCATCCCTGCTAATTGCAGAGCTTAAAATCTTTTCCATCTCTGGAGCCGAGCTCTTCTCTGTCAAAATCTACTCTTGCTGTGTGTAATCATTTGTAGAATGATAATCTCCCATCAAGAACATTGATCTTGCAGAGCTTAGGATGTTCACTGAATGTGAAAATCTTTTCTCTCCACGGGTTATAGATAACCTCATAAATTAATAGCCCATAGAGACACCAAATTCGTCCACAATTGTGCCACTCACGCCTTCAGAAGTATCACATACAGCAATACAACTCTTCAACTTCTCGTTCTTTGAGAACAATTCTGTAAGTCTCTGCCAGTAGCGCTCTTCAATTTCAGATTTCTTGTTCGTCAGAATGAATACTTGGGCGAGGGAGCTGCATTCCATCATCATCTGTCCATGTTCTATACTAACTGTTGAAAGTGACACTCTTCCAGTAAGATCTTTGAAAGAACTACATTATATTTTCCGTATCTTCTAAGTAAGTGCATAGCATGAGATGCAAAGTCAAGATGTGGGCCTGCATGCGATGCATGTTGAAGTTTCTCCAGTAGTTCCTCTGTGTAAGACCAAAATATGTGGTCATGGGCTGCATATCTTAGTTTCTATATATATGTGATGTTGTAAGCTTCCTGTGATATGAAAAAAACGAAGTTTCAAACGAAGAAAATAGATTGTCCATTAACTCTCTCTCTCTCTCTCTCGGCTTCCATGCCTTTCCCTCACTCTCTTTAATTTCTTTTAGTATATAATATGCACTGAACTTCCATTACTTATCCACAATCTTCAAGTATTGTTTGGATTTCTTCCTCTCATCAGGTTCCATCACTAGCTTCTTGTATGCTTTCATGGCAACATAATTAAGTAAGCCCTGCCTTTTGACTGGAGCTTGAATCTCTTTGGATTCCTCAAGGGCTTTAGCGCAATGGAGCAAGAACTTCCTTTTGCAATCGATTGCGAACTCTATATGCACAAGAACTTCCTTTTGCATTCCATAATCTCTGACTAGTTATTTCAGAATCAAGTTCTCCCTGCTCCTCCGTTCCATCACGAAAATTAAAGAACTCTGTTCAATGAACCCCGCTACATTTTCTTCTTCCAAAAAATCAAATCAAATTCCAGATTCTGCAGTTGAATCCATGGCCATGAAACATAAAATGATTCAATCTTGTCACTAAAATCCAAAACTATACGAGACAAAAACTACAAAACAATATATGTCTGATGTAATATATAGAAACGCAAAAGAACCTATCCATTTGATCTAACAACCAAATCATGATCTGAGAAGGCCCCAATTCTGGAGAATAACAACGAACTCTGGCTTATACGAATCTTCTAGCCGATCATAAAGTTTCAGCTCATCTCTTCAATGAGCAAAGAATTGTCATTTATTTCGAGAATGCAAGCTCAATACTCTTATCATCCAATTAAACAAGCGGTGGCCTCTAAATATTTCTTCAAAAATACGCAAGGACAAATAATCACAAAGCATCTGATGTCATATTGGATTAACTGGCTTGAACTGAGGATCAAAGCATCGGAAACATTGGCAATAAGTCTAAGGACCTTTTTATCTCTTTATATTCTTAGCAAGAAGGATTTAGTTGGAAACTCTAAGAAAACATGATTTCATTAATTTGTTCTCTCTAGTCGTGAACTCTAATGTGAGCAAACGCTACATCAAATTAGCTTTGTCTATTTGAGAAGAGGAATTTGATCAAGAGATTTGCACAAAATATCGTGGACATACAACTGAAAGCCAAGTTTTTTGTTAGGAGTGTTTGTTTATCCACCAATTATATACCATTCAACTCTCTAGAAATGGCTGATTTCATAACACGACCAGGACTGACTAATCTCACCAAATGTTCTAGCAATGGAACCACACCTCTCTCCAGCAATGCTGCCAATGAACCATTTGAATACCCATTAACCATTGTCACTCCATTGAATTGCCTTGCTGGAAAACTCAAATCACCTCTCAGATATCAGTATCTGCAATGCTGATGTGCAAATACTGATATCTTTCAACTTCGAGGTGAAAAAGAGCCCCAATTCTAGCCCAAGACATATCTTTCCCCTTCCTCAAAACCCTCCTCTTCTCCTTATCCATCTCAGTTTCACCACCCCGGTTCTCACTTTTCACACTCGATTCTTGAAACAAAGGGCCTTCTCTGCTGTAAGCTTTACGTTCCATCTCTAACTTCAAGATTCGATACAAGATCTCAGGAAGATCTTTCAGGTACCCATGTTGTGCAAGGGCTGCGAGAATACGTGACTCAAGGAAGTTAAAAATCTTTCTCATGAAGCCAAAGAACTGACGTAAGGAATGCATCGTTATTAGGTTTGCCATTGATGAAGGCTAACCCAAGATGGCAAATGAGCTTGAGAGTGGTACTTGGATCGTCATTCCAGGGGGTTAGGGAGGGGATGCCAATTTGAGGGTTCCACAAAGAAGACTCTGTTAGTTGTTTTGAAGAAAGTGGCGTTTCTTTGGAGGCTGCGATGGTAATGGTGGGTGGGGGCAGCGGTGAATCTCTGGTGGGCCAAGGAGGAAGGAAGAGCAAGCCATTTCAATGCGAACGAGAGTTATCAAAATTTGAGTGGTGCTGCCTGGTATTTTAAGTGGCAGTGGCAATTTGAAGACGACAGGCATTAAGGTTTCTTTATATGGAGTATTCGCCTGGTGACCAAGGACTTCGAAGCTGGAATTGCCCCCAGATAAAAACCCCTAAAAATTACCAAGGTGGGCATTAGCTTTGCGTAATTTAAAGCCTAAAAATTAGATTTAGCAAATCAGTACCATGTTCCGTATATTCCATATAGGATCAATTTTTTTTATTCGAATAAAAATATTCGGGCGGTAAACAATTATTTGGTAAACCCAGTTTAGTGGATAAATTTTAAATTTACTAACCTGTCTTCTTAATTAATCTAAGTTAAACAAAGGAGTTTAGCTATTCGTATGAACCTTCATAAGCTCTCCATAATTTGGTAATTATCTTTTTAGAAATAACGTGAAAAAAAAAAAACATGCCGAGCTAAATCACTTACGAAAAATTGCAACTGCAGATAAAAAATGCAGGGGGTGCTAGTAAAATCTTGGCCAATTAAATTCATCGGCATCATAAGCTTCCATGGAAGGATGCTAGAGAGTTGAAAGAAGCGAACATCTTTATCGTTCAGACTACAATATGTTAAACCAAAACATCAATTATGTTCAATTCTTTTCCATTCAACTCCGATGCATTCTATTAACCAGGAATTATTCAGATCACTAAACAAAATTAATGCAGTTGAATTCGAATTCATGACAATGAAATAGACTGCTTCCAAATGACTTCATGTTCTTTTTTTTTGTCGATCATTACTTACAACTATATCTCTTCTACAATATGGGCAGTCCCCACAACTCCGGACCCAGGGATCCAGGCAAGCAGAGTGGAATCTATGGTCACAGGGCAAACGAATAAGCTCGTCTCCTTCACTGAAACTCTCGAGACATATACTACAATCCCGCGACACCTGAGATGAACCCCCTTCAATACCCTTCCCTAAACAGCTAAATACCTCTGATTGCAAACACTGAAGGGCATCTTGAGTTAGACCAGGCGGTTTCTTCTTGCATGATTCCTGCACGGTGTGAGGTCTTTCGGTTTGAAAGGTTGAGTCATTGAAAGGAGAAACTCCAGCAAACAACCCTGTAGAAATGTCAGTTCCCCAGGCTCCTGCATCAACAACCCTCAATTCGTCACCAAGCGTATACTCCCTGTTATAGATGCCAAAGGAAGCTGGGCCACTTCGCCTGGATGAAACCAAAATAACAGGTCAGAAACCAAAATAAACAGGTCAGTTCCTAAAGTTAAATCCATGATCTAACACGCTTGCATTAGCAAAGTTTAAATTATTAGGTAAGAATCCAGATATGATTTATATAATTTCTCCCAAATATGACCCAGATCCACGTTGTATGTGTCGTGTGACATAATTAGACAGGTGTCTCCGAGTTACAGCAAGACATCAAGTAGTGGTAGTAGTGGGTGGCATAAGAAATGGGACCAAAAGCAGCAGCCACAATTATCGTGGTGGCAACAGCACATACATGATGGGATGGCATCAACATGTAACAAATGCCAGAGGTTACCATCATTAGCATCGATGGCTGCTAATTTGTGGTGGGTTCAAATACCACTATGTATGCAATGCTCAGTGCATCATACAGTGAATGCAACAGGTAAATTGGATCACCTGTTTACAGAAAGTGACACTCCTCTTAACCTTTCAAGAAGCCTTGCCCTTGCTAGTAGCACAGCTCCAGGAAGCCTCCCATTTCCAGTCACTCTTGGCCTGCTTAAAGTTTCAGCGGTGAGATTGTTGCTTGGTACAAACTGGTCGGCATCTTGATCCAGTCGAGCTGAGGCACGTTCCTATGCAAGCCAGACACAATACAACAATAAGCTAAAGAGAATGTATCCTGGCATTGCCACACTGATTACAGCAATGAAAATGTCCTACGAACATAACTACTTAACCACCAGACCATGCACTTAAAGTTACAGTGATTTACAGATTTTAGACTTCCGAAAATACAAATAAAAGAAACATCACCTTAAATACCCACTTAAATCACATCCCAAATTTAACAAATTTTGCAGCTTTTTATGTTGGTGTATTTACTAGTGCTTGAGAAATAGTAGAATTACAAGTTACCAATCAAGTACTCAAATAATTTAAGCTCCCGTTTCTTGAACTCTAAAACTCCAAAAAATATTCAGTTGCTTACAGATGCGGATGACAGCCGGTGGCAGGGGGTCCGCACGTGGGAGGGTCTGCGGAGAGGATCGCAGCCGTCCAAATCATGACGATGGTTATGATTATGATTATGGTGCTGGCGGCGATTGTAATTTTGGTAAAAACTACGGTCAGAGAGAGAAGGTTCGAGCCCTAGATCGGTATTGGCTCGGCTCACGCGGGACCTTCTTTGATAAAATAACTCCGATGCGCTCGTCATGCACCACGAAGCTCACGATCCGGTTTCTTTATTTATTTTTGCCACTAAAACGGCAGCATAAAAAAGAAAAGGAAAAATCGGAGATAAAAATTAAGGTGAAGTTTCAGTGAGGTTTCAAAGAAGAAACGGGAGTTTAAAATAGGAGAGGGATTATGAAGAGATGGGAAGGGTTCGTAGAAATGCAGAATTAATATTTGGTAGTGAGTGAAAGGGATGGAAGAAGGGACCGTTGCTTGGTGCTGAGCAGGAGATGAAACGACGATGGAGTTTTATCACAAAAAAATTAAGAAAAGGTTTTGGTAATAGAATTTTGGGACTGGTTTAGAAACAATCCCTTGAGTATGGTAGAGATCTCAATTCAGGTCCCAAACTGTAATGTTTTTGCAATTTAGCATCGAGCCATGTAGGCTTCACAAATGCCAGCTTGTCCTAGCGTTTGGTTTATACATTTCTAATTTCTAGAGCCCGTGTTTTTTTTTTTTAAATATATTGAATTAATTTTTTTTAATTTTTTAATTTTATTTTTAATATTAACACATTAAAACGATATCAAAACATCAAAAAACATTAATTTGAAAAAATAAAATAAAAAATTTTAGATTTTTTCAAAACTACTTTTAAAACAAAAAAAACAAACAAATTTTAAAATAATAATAATTTAAGCACATAGGGTATCACTAGCATAAAAGGACTTGTTTGGCATTGCGTTAATGATTGTTTGTTTTTTAAAGTATTTTTTTTAAAAAAATATATTAATTTTTTCTTTTAATAATTAATACTTTAAAATAATCTAAAAATATATAAAAAAAATAATTTAACACAAAAAAAAATAATTTGATCTATACTTCACTCAAGTAATTTGTTTACGTGGAGTGAATTTAGATCTCTATCCCTTAAAAAAAAAAAATCAGCTGTGAAAACATATCACGTGCCTGGCATTCACATACCAGCGAAATTATATAGTGTTGTTGGGTGTAAAAATCAAAATATTACAAAGTTTAAGGACTGGCTCAAAGTATGCATCATAGTCTGGGGTCAGATTCGTAGTTAGTGCTTGATTTATGACAGAACAAAAACGGAAAATGAAAAGAAAATGCAGTGATAAAGATGGAAAGGAAAATGTCCGTCAAGAAATTTTCCCGTGATGAACGGTGAGTCCACCTTTTGACTCTCTGACTATTGTGGTTTCTTCGTGGAATACTGGCAAACCTTAATTTGCCCCCACCCCCCATAATTGTACCAGGTTTATCTTTTAACCCCTAAAACTATTTTTTTTCCATCAACCACCCTCTTATGTTTCAGCTCTCATTTGAAATCCCAAACCGAAGGCCTTGAATTTTAACCGACAGTCCCTGCGAAGACGTGTGAAAACCGTTTTTGACGACGATTGGTGTAAAGTGGAAACATAGAGGGTGAATGAGTAAAAGTTATGAGATATAGCAAGGCTAAGATCCTTTATTTTATTTTTGTGTTTTAAAATTAATTTTTTAAAAAGATAATTTTTTTAATATTTTTAAATTATTTTGACATGTTAATATTAAAAATAAATTTTAAAAATAAAAAAATATTTTAATATATTTTTAAGTAAAATATACTTTTAAAAACAACGCTAAAAGACAAGCTATTTTTACATTTACCTATCAACTATTATCTTACACTCTTGATACTTAACCTCTCACTTTTAACTTCATATAGATGTAATTGTTTTTTTTATTATTATTATTGTCCGACTCATTTTTAACTTTTTAAATTAAAAAAATATATAAAAAAATCTAATTTTTTCAAAAAATGCATATTTCATTAAAAGAATCATTTTTTTCCTTCAAATTTTAGCTCTCTTATGAACTTTTTGAGAACATACTTCCATAATTGTTGAGTTTTCCAATAGATTTGCAAATCTGACGATGCATGTGAACCTGCCAATCTCCCATCGATAATTCACCAGAGGGTTAAACCAAGAAAAGATTGAGAGAAACTAATAAAATTTTGAAGGATTTCGATTGCCTTGCCTCGATCGAAGAATAAGTTCCTTGCTAGGCCCTGCCATGACTATCCTCCTTCACTTTCATAGGCAGTTGATACCCACTAAACTAATTCGTATTCGCACACCGACCAATAAGTTTATGCTGGTAGGTTACCTCGTTTGAAAGACAGCAGAATTCACTTCCTTCAATTAAAGATAACTAATTCTAATTCATTTATCTCTTAATCAAGGATTTCTTTTCCTTGTGATCAGTTCTAGCCTTGGGAAGTAATCATGAAGTAAGCTGCATGTATATATCTCTTAATTAATATGAATATTGCAGAGCTGTAACAGCAAAGAAGCCATTCGGGAAAAAGAAAATTAAGGGCTGCGTAATTTCTTGGATTTGTGTTATTCCATTCATAGCGTTCAACACTGGGAGGATATATCTTAGTGTATAACTTTCAGGGCCACAGCGGCACTCGTTATATCTTCTTGACTAAACTGGATACAGATTGGTGGCCAAGTAATGGTCATGGGGTGTATCAGGGTCTGGTTTCTCAACACCATCAACATTCCTCAGCCAATAAGTCTGACTGAATGAAGCTGCATTCTCTGGTACATCATCCATCACCCACTCATGGCCTTTTGGAAAATAAATTCCTGTGCGAGGATGAGGTACCCAATCCCCCATCTTGCTACATTTGACTGAGTTCCCTGACTTTTCTGGCTGCTGTACTGCTGGAGGACTGCTAAAATGGCACTGGAGTGGCCTAGACGTTTCCCTGCACGAGCTGTCATACCTCAAAGTCAATATCAGGGAAGAAGAAGGAAACACAAAACAAGTGCACCCACGAACGTAAGTAGATGCCGAAACAAATGAAATTAAATGCAAATCACTTGAAGTGCAATAGAGTTAATGCTCGTTAGCAAAACAATACTGATGATCATGCATTCAACGAGACTCTAGATAACTCCAGGTCTCCAATATACTGTCAAAAGTAATTAATAAGAGGTCAATAGCATCACCTAAGCACTACTAGCATCTTTGCATTTGAAAGCACAGCTCTAGCCATATGACTGATGACACAAGTACAAGAGCTTATTATAACCAGGTGGATGCACGTAGAGCTGCTAGGGCAAATTAAAGCTTTGGAGGTCTAAGGTCCTTTATATAATATATAGTAATGTTATGAAAAATCGAAAACGACGGAATCCAGGCATGGAAACACAAGTACCTGTAATCTAAGTGGTGTCCTGTCAATATCCATGAAGGAATAAGTTCTTTTGTACATCTGGTGGTGATCAAGAGTCGCAAATAAAAATACAACATTCAGAAAGCAAGAGTGCCCGGTAACCAGAAACGTTTTTTTCCATTTGAGAAAAACGATATGGGTGCATCATACAAATCTGTGGTCCTAAAATCACCGTCGTTAATGAGTTGCTTAAAGAAATGGGTATCGAATGGGCCGGTGGGTGGGTGGGTGGGTGGGTGGGATTGTGATATAATTGATAATATTCAAAATCTTATTTTAGCAACTTGGAATATATGGATTTTTATGAAGAGTGGTGATGAGTGAGTTGTGGTTTGTTCCGGGTTTATAGTCTTGGCCCAGAAATAGAATGCATCAAAGAGCTGTGGAATAATTGTGAGGCAGTGATTATTTTTGTGATTATTGTTGTTTTTTAAAATATTTTTTTTAATATATTAAAAAAACATTTAATTGATTTTTAATATTAATATATATATATTAAAACCATCTAAAAACACAAACTTGCTAACAACATAAATAATATATGCAATATCTAGACGAGTAATAGTGAGATATATCAAGCTACCAACAATAGTATGGTATAAAGTAGAACCTGACAAAGGTAAACTATCAGAAGAAGAATACTTTGTGTTAACCTCAATGAAAGTATCTACAGTCTTATTATCAGTAAATTTAGCCCGCTCAAGACTATTTACAACATATTTCGATCGAGAAAGCAGATAATCTCTAAGTAAATAGGCTACCTCAATACCCAAAAAATATCATAGAGAACCCAAATCTTTCATTTCAAACTATTTAGCTAACTCTGTCTTCAAAACTAAAATATCATCAATGTCATTACCAGTAATAATTATGTCATCAACATATAAATATAAAATTTATTAGAGGTGTATCCTCCTACTCAAATCACACCTAAAACATTTTATAACAATAAAATTGAGTTTTGACAAGAGTTCAAAATGTTGTATATATCTCAAAGAATTCAGAATGATGTTTTATTAAATAAACCAAAAAATAATGAGTATGATTATCAATAAAAGAAATATAATATCGAGACCCTTCTTTTATGGAAATAAGAGAAGGTCTCCCATATATCAAAATGAAGAAGAAGAAACAAAAATACTTTGATTAAAAAGTAAAGCGGAAAATCTTACCAGTTTACATCCACTATAATAAAAATTTATCACAAGTTTGTAAATTTTCTAAAGCTATTGTGGATGCCAAAAATCTCAAATGAGAAGAAGAAACATGACCTAGACGAGAATGCCATAAATTAAAACTAGAAGAATAAAGACTCAAATGAAAAGAAGACAAATTAACACAAGTAGCAGCAACAACAGTAATTTACATTTTTAACTCATCCAAAATATATAGTCTCTTCTTCTTACGGCCTATCCCAATTAGCTTTTGAGATTCCAGATCATGTAAAAAAAAAAGATGAAACGATGATTAAAGAATCACTAGAATCACATAACTGACCAACAGAAGCAAGATTCAATGTGAGTTTCCGAATAAAATAAACATTAGAGGGAGACAAGTGAGGTGTGACAACAGAATCAACACCTATTAAGGGTATAAGAGTGACATCAGCAGTCATGATAGGAATAAAAGGTGAAGGGGATACATAAACAAAAGATAAAGAATCTAGAAACACATATGATGTGAAGCATCAGAATCTAAGATACATTTAGAAAGTGACATACCTAAAGAATTATGAGACAACTAACATATAAAAGAATAAACGAGCATAGCTTGTGGCTGTAAAGAGAGAAACTTCTGAAATTGCTCAGTTAGAGTTCTAAAATAGGTGAAAGGACTTGATGAAACTATTACTGCAGTATTGTGGTGTGATAGTTTGTAGCCTTAAGGTGATCCGTAAGTATTAGATTGCAACTTGTTATCAGGTTTCTAAGCTTGATTATGTTGTCTCAATATGGGATA
>Ga0325403_1001752_pt1 | contig 18494 bp, 5 predicted proteins | sample PopdelMetagenome_19_FD_205665 | JGI IMG/M metagenome (GOLD analysis project Ga0325403, IMG submission 205665) | Populus deltoides microbial communities from Bellville, Georgia, United States - Xylem-PdKOR-R4 | ecosystem: Host-associated > Plants > Phyllosphere > Stem > Wood/Secondary xylem...
ATTTGAAAATTTATGGTCCCAGGCATCCCTTTTTCAACCTAAACCTGATTCTAAGGTATATTTGTATTTATGTTTTAAAAAAAATTTATTTTATTTTTATTTTAAATTAAAAGTTTTAATAATTTCAGATCATATTTTTTGATATACTGATATAAAAAATAATTTTTAAAAAATAAAAATATATTATTTTAATATATTTTCAAAAAAAAACACATGAAAAACAACCACCACGAGACTTCTAAACACCACCAACATAACATGTATGATTTATAGTTGATATATAAAAAGTTGTTTAAAAGTAATGTGGTTGATGAATTTTCCACGTCCTCATTTTTTGAATGAGAATTTCAGATGATCATAAACATGAGAGATATTTTTTTGGTTGTCAGTCTCAGTATTCAGATTACCCCAACTAATCTGATGGTCATCTTCGATCGCATGCCTGGCAGTGATAAGTGAGGCTACCAATAAATATTAGTGCATGCACGGGGACTCAAAACCGTGAGAGATACTTGCATAGCGCTTTTGTGCCTAATAAAATGTTTGCAGATAACCTCTATTTAGACAAAGGATAGATTCTTTATGTCCCCAGCCTTTGTCGCTTCTCAAGCGAGCGCCAACGACGGCCACGAAACATTAGAGGAGGCTATATATAGAGTTTTATACAGTCGGCTGATAAAGGATCGGTAGAGTATACGTTTCGTCTTAGTAACTGATATTAGTTACATTGACCTGCGTGATGCGTGGGTTAATTTTTTATATAAAAAATATTAAAAAAACTAAAATTTAAAATTATTAAATTTTTTTTATAGTTATATCTAAAAATATTGAATTTGGCTGCAACACCTGATCCAAGAATAATATTTATAATATTATTAATAACATTAAACTTGCATGACCCAGGTTTAAGTGGATCTGGCTGCAATACCAGACCCAATAGTTTTGAATGTGGGTTTGGTTGCAAGGTTGTGTCATAAAAGTGTGATAATTAAATTGATTAATTAAAAAGAAAAAAACAAAGGAAAAAAAACCAACATGAAGAAAAAACTAATGAAAAAAAGAAAAAAAAATATGAATTAACTGGGTTAACCCTTTAAACCAGATTAACCCGTCAAACCTGATATTCGTGTCGTGAAACTTTGATAACTAAATAGGAAAAAAAATTAACGGGTTAACGCAGAATTAACTGGGCTAACCCGTCAAACTCGGGATCCATGTCATGAAAGTTTGATAACTAAATAGAAAAAAATTTAACATTAACAAACTAAACTAAACAGAAAAAAATTAATTAAAAAGAAAAAAAATTATGGGTTAACTTGTCAAACCTGGTTAACCCGTTAAACCCGGGATCAGTATCAAGAAAGTCTGATAACTAAATAAAAAAATTAACGTTAACAAACTAAATTAAATAAAAAAATTATTAAAAGAAAAAAAACAAAAACAAAATTGACGGGTTAACCCAGAATTCAAACCTGAGATATGTGTTATGAAAGTCTGATAACTAAACAGAAAGAAATTTAACATTAACAAACTAAAGTAAACGAAAAAAATTCGGGTAAATTCATCAAACCAGGTTAACCTGTTAAACCTGGAATTCGTATCATGAAAGTCTAATAACTAAATAAAAAAAAGTTAACATTAACAAATTAAATTAAATTAAAAAATTATTAAAAGAAAAAAACAAAGAAAAAAGCAAAAAAATAAAAAACTGAAATGCATAAAAACAAAAAACAAAACAGCTAAAAAATAAAAATAAAAAACAACTCAAAAAAAAAACTAAAGAGTGTTTTACTGTGGACTGCACTGTGCAGTCCACAGTAAAATACTGATGCGTTTTAGTATATGTTACAATTATTTGGAAGATAAATTCTACAATGTCTTTGTATCAGAGATGGGAAAAAAAAACTAAAAAGCTGATTAAATTGAGATAATAAAAAAAATAACTTAAAAACCAAATTATAAAAAAAAACAATTAGAAAAAAAAATTAATTTAGTTCAGTTTGATTTTGGTTTTAAAAGGTTGAAACCGAATAAACCAAACCGAACCGGTTCAAATAGAAATAAAAAAACCGATGGTAATGTTGTACTATAAATAGCTTTCCTTTCTTCTTCTAGCCCTAACAAACCCACCCCGCCACACCTACTCCCTCTTGTTTATCTCTCTATCAAAATCCAGAAAAACCTTATCTGGATCTTAGCCAGCCACCCCCCCACAGGGGCACGCGCACACCTACTCGACGAACCTCATAGACTCATTCTCAACTTTTTCTTTTTCTTCATCGAACTCGAACACACTAAATTTTCGACTCGAACGAGCCATGACTCCCTTGTAAGGAGCTTTTTTAGTTGTTATTAAAGCTTTCATGGGGAAGAAGACAAGCTTGTAACCCTAATAATTGATGGGGCCAGTTACTATTAAATGGAATACTCCACAACAACAAGAAGAGATGTTGCGACAACAAAAAAATGAGGCAATCCTCTACTTGCAAAAGCTTGTGCCATGGTGGTTGTGTTAAGGAAATCAATTTATGGCATTGTGTCTACTTTTCATGATAAGATGCTCATGAGCACCAAAGCTGGTTTTCTTGAGAAGGATTGGGTTCCTAAAAGCAACCCCTTTTTTGAAACTTATGAGCTGCTTGTACAGGAATTGTGTCATTTCCTAGATTTTCAAGGTAGCAAGTGAATCGAACCGAACTGGTTTGGAAGGGGAAAAACCAAACTGAACCGAAACTAGTCGGTTCAAACTGGTTTTCGATTCGGTTCAAAAACTAGATTTTTTTTATTTGGTTATTTTTTTGATCCAAAACTGGACCGAACAAAAATGTCCAGTCCTACTTTGTATTTCCTTTATTCATGTTGTTTTTCGACATAATAACATTTTTCTAAACGCTTTTTGAATTCTTGAAATGAATATATATTTCTTAAGATAACTAATATTAGAAAAATTGATATTGTATGATTAATGAGTTATACTCTTATTAATATTATCATAATATTCTCTTAATTTTAGTTACAATGAATTTATTATAAATTAAAAAATAATAAAACTAAACAAAGTATACAATTAAAAAGAGGCAAGGAGCTTGGGCTTGCATAATTGTCGCAAGAATAAAAAATAAAAAACCCTATTATGCCTAGCTTTCTTCCTTTGTTTTTTTTTTAATGGGCATATGATGTATCCTCCACTAACGCATTTTTATACCACTTCTAATGGTTAGAAAGTTAGGGTCCAAGTTTTTAGGACTTTAAAACCCAAATTTCAACTTATTGATTTTTTTTAAATATCTCAAAAACATCTTAAAAACCTCAATAAATGCATTTTTTTACCCGATAGTCACTTTAACAACGAAAATTCAAATCGAGTCCTAAAATATCTTGACAGGGACTGATCTATTTTTTATGACATGTTTTGAAGGGGAAAAACTCTGTCATTGAACTCCTCTCTCTAACACAAACCTATTGACATAAAGATTGGTTTTTTCATGATCTAAATGTGGTTGACAAATACTTTCTCTCTCCTCCCTATTTTCAGATGAATTTCCATCTCATCTCTCAACATCTAGGGATGAAACATAAAAAAATAAAGTTTAGAATCAAAACATAAAATTCTAAAACAGCAAGAACCAAATAAATATGAAAATTAAAACTTTAATGACCAAACTAATTTTTGCACATTTTTAACAATGAAAAAAAAATCTAATTTTTGTTAATTGTTTTCCTTGTTATTTTAATATTTCTAAACTATAAACTAACATTCTATTTCATAACATTGATTTTCAATTTAACACCGGAATATTCATTGACACTTTGAATATGAGATAACATGTAATGAAAAGCAAACCCTAACAAATAAAAGAATGTCAATATAATGAAATCATTTGTTTAAGTATAATGATTCCTTCTTTGATCTAAAATAATCGTTACGCTGCAATTATAATATTGCTCTTCATCAGGAAGAACTTATTTTGGTTCTAAAAATCAAAAGAGTAGCAGGTTAGACATAGTGATAGGAATACTAAATTTTTTCATGCCTAGACAACTATGTAAAGAAGAAGGAACCAAAACAATATGTTGTTTCTTTTAGATGGGGTTCGGTGCACTGATGATACTACGTTGCTAGAGAAAACCCTTCAATTTTATAAGAATTTGTTTTGTCCAAAAGAAACTGTTACTACTCATTGTATGGAGGTAGTGTCGTTGCCTAAATTATCTCAACAACGTATTTCAAATTTAAATAAACATGTTTTTAAGGAAGAGGTTTATGTTATGTTGACGAGTATAAGTTTTTTTAAGGCTTCAAGTAATGATGGCTTCCATCTTTTTTATTTAAAACATACTAGCAGATAGTGGGTGATGATATCCGACATCTAGCCAGATCAGCCTTTATGAATGGTTATTCTGATGCAGAATTGGTTGAGACTTTGATAGTTTTAACCCATAAGAAAGAGAGGTCCACAAGTTTTAAGCAATTTTCCATATTAGCCTTTGTAATGCCATTCACAAACTCATTACAAAAGTGCTAGTAAACAGGTTGCGACCACACTTAGATGAACTAATTAGCCCCTTTTAGAGCAATTTTATTCTTGGATGCAACAGTACAAATAATGCATTAGTGGCTTAAGTGATGCCTTATCTACACAATTCCAAAAGCAAGTGTGGTGCCTTAATTGCGAAGATTGACTTTTTAAAATTGATTTTTTTTATTTCATCCTTCAATATTGTGTTGCTTGGAAATTAAGCTTTGTAATTTTTTTTTCTATGAGGTTATCTCAATCTCATGACCTCGATCATGAGTTTGGAAGGTTGACTCAAGTTGACTCTGTTTATTTTTTTAAGCCCTTTTTTTAATTTAGTATTTTTTAAATTGGGCTTTATAATTTTTTTTTGTTTTCTATTAGTTTATTATGATCTCATAACCTGAGTGGTGGGTTTGAAAAGTTAACCAAGGTTGACTTGGTTTTTTTTTTGTTCTTTTTTAATTGAATTTTTTTCTTCAATTTCACACTTCAACAACTCAATCTTCTTCTTGTTTTTTATTTATTTTGTTTTTTAAATTTCATCATTCAATATTAATTTGTTGGGAATTGGGTTTCATATATGTTTTCAATTTACTTTTTGTAAAGTTATTATGATCTCATGGATTTAGTTTTCCCCCCCTCAATTTCAACTTTAAACATTTGATATGTTGAAAATGAAGCTTTGTTTTTTTTTTATATAAAGTTATCATGATCTCATCCATGATCTCATCTAGGTCATAGGTCTAATAAGTTAGCTCAATTGACTTGAAATGTTTTTTTCTCCTATTTTTTTTAATTAATTGTTTTTATTTCACCTTTCAGCATTGAGTTAATTGGAATTTGGGCTTAATATTTGTTTTTTATTTTCTTTCCATGAGGTTATCCTGATCTAATGACCCAAGTTGACTTTGGTTGATTAGGAGTTAACCTTCATAATTTATTATGATTTTCTTTCTATAGTGTTATCATGGTCTCATGATCAAAGTCAAAGATTTGACAAGATAACTCAGGTCGATCCAATATGTCATCGTCTCAATATTTAAAAAAAAAACATTTAATATATTGTCATATCAATATTTAAGAAACATGTCATCCAATATGAATCATATTTGGAGTTCACAAAAAAATATATTATAAAGTACATTAGTAAAGCCTAGACATTTTTTTTACATTAAAAAACATTGATCTAATCCACAGCACAACGCAAACCAATCTTATTAGAAGCTAAAAAAACTGATTTTTAAGAGTACTCATCTATGTTTTGCTTAATTAAGCATAGATAAAGTTATGTGATTAGACTTCACGGTATATGAGTGTTAGAATAAAAATAAAAAAGAAGATCTTCCAATGAACCCAAAAACATAATTGACAAATCCAAAGACTTAAAAATCAAAATCAAATACAAAAATTCATATATAATAACCAGGATACATATGTGACACGATTAATAGTTGACCCGACAGTACTTTACCAACTAGCTAAACCCGACCACTAAACCACCTAACTCAACTTGTTCTAGCACTACATCATAACATCTCAGCCACCACTATAGACTAAAAAACAACCGAAACAATATCTAGAAGCACAAACTCATCCTTTACCCTTTCCTTTCTCATGTTTGTTGCAATTACTTTCTTTTCTCGCTACCAATTTGAAGAGAAGAACAATCCTTACCATATATAGTGGGTACTATTCACAAGGGTAGAATAAAGAGTCCTGAGAAGCAACAATGTTGCATATAAATGTTATATTTGCTAGTATTATAACTAAGGATTCCTATTAGAGAGCATAAATATGGATGTTGTAAGATTTGAGGTTGAAATGACAAGTCATTGGTTTGGGTCAGATGGGAAATCCGAATGAAAGCTAAAATTCAACGGAAGAATCCATGGTTTTGAATGAGAACTTCTTAGTTAAATCCTAAATTAAGAGGGAATTCCAGTTGCTAAATTGATAGAAAATATTCAATTAACATTTGAAGGCTTAGTAAGTCAAATTCCTAGGAAAAATGGTGTGAAAATAACTTTCGTATAAAGCCATGGAGAGTTATGAAGGATTGTGCATATAAATAAATAGAAACTAATTGAGGTCCTTGAATTCCTTTCATTTTTTATTGTTGCAGAAAATTCAGGTTTCCACTCAAGATCCCAGTTTAAATGGATTTATTTTCAGGTGGAGGGTAATGATATTTTCAAATAGTAAGCATGCACATTGATAGGTGATGGGTAACAATATCTACTATAAGGCATCTAGCCCGATCAGCTTTATGAATGGTTATTTTGATGTAGAATTGGTTGAGACTCTGATAGTTTTGATCCTTAAAGGAGAGAGGCCCACAAGTTTTAAGCATTTTTTTTCCCTATTAACCTTTGTAACGTCATTTACAAATTCATTACAAAAGTGTCAGTGAACATGTTGTGACCACGCTTAGATGAACTAATTGGCCTTTTTTAGATCAATTTTATTCTTAGATGCATCAATATTAATAATGCATTAGTGGTTCAAGAAGTGATGTACTATATGCATCAGTCCAAAAGCAAGTGTGGTACCTTAGCAGCGAAGATTGACCTTTTCAAATTGACTTTATTTTTTTAATTTCATCCTTCAAGTTTCTTGGAAATTGAGCTTCATAATTATCTTTTTTATATTTTTTTTCTATGAGATTATATTGATCACATGACCCGGATCACGAGTTTGGTAGGTTGACCAGGTTGATTCTGTTTATTTTTTTGGGCCCTTTTTTAATTTAGTATTTTTTTAAATTAGGCTTCATAATTTTTTTATTTTTTTATTAACGTGGGTGTCCGGGTCAGCTTGCGCGCACCTCAACTAATTCCACGGACCCTAAAGTTAATGACCATGTAAGCCTTCAGTGGCCCTGAGGTTTGTAGGACTCGAACTAGTGACCTCTATATAACAAACATAGGGCCTGACTAATTGAGCTACACCTCTCAGGGTTTTTTCTTTCTTTTCTATAGGGTTATCTTGATCTTATAACCCGAGTAATGGGTTTGGCAAATCAACCAGGTTGTCTTGGTTTTTTTTTATTGACAACCATGTAAGCCTTTAGTTGCCCTGAGGTTTGTAAGACTCGAACTAGTGATCTTTAGATAGCAAACTCAGGACCTGACTAGTTGAGCTACACCTCTCAGGGTTTTTTTTTCTTTTCTATAGGGTTATCTTAATCTCATAACCCGAGTAATGAGTTTGGCAAATTAATCCAAGTTGACTTGGTTTTTTTTTATTGATTCTTTTTTTAATTTTACACTTTAACAACTCAATCTTTTTTTTATTATTTTTTTAATTTTATTTTTTAATATTGTTAATTCGAATATACTGTGAAGCTTTATGATTAGAGAGCGTAAATATGGATGCTTTATGATTTGAAGTTGAAATAGAGTTATTGGTTTGGGTCAGATGGACAATATGGATGAAAACTAAAATTCAACAAAAAAATCCATAGTTTTGAATGAGAACTTGTTAATTAAATCCTAAATTGATAGAGAATATTCGATTAAATATTGATTCGAATTCCTAGAAAAGATTGTATGAAAATAACTTTCTTATAAAGCCATGAAGAGTTATTATCAATGCTAGTATTAAGATTCCTTTATGATTTTCCAGTGATTTCTTAGGTCATGTTTGTTTCCCGGAAAATAGTTTCTGGAAAACCATTTTCCAAACTTTCCTGTATTTGTTTGCCATTAGGAAAGTTGGTCAACGGAAAACACTTTCTGGTCAACGGAAAACACTTTCCAGTCAACAGAAACACTTTCCGGTCAACGAAAAACACTTTCCAGTCAAAGAAAAATTTGGTTTGGTTTTCAGGAAAGTATTTTCCCTTTTGGCTGTATTTGTTTTCCGGAAAGTCGTTTCCGGGAAATCACTTTCCAAACTTTCTTGTGTTTGTTTGCCATTATAAAAGTTGGTCAACGAAAAACACTTTTCAGTCAAAGAAAAATTTGGCTTGGTTTTCAGGAAAGTGTTTTCCTGGAAAATTTGGGCGAAAAACACTTTCTGGAAGTTGTAAAAAATTTAGAAATGTCATTATTTGTTGATTATATCAAATTTGATCCTCAAACTTTTGATTGCTATATATAATTTGTTTTGAATATTTATTTTTCAATTTCATCTCTTAAAATTTAATTTTTATATTAACTTTGGTCCTTATTTTTATAATTGCTATTTGCTTTTTCCTTATCATTTTTTTATTGAATTTTTTTATTTATCAAATGTGGTCCTCATTCTTTTGATTGTTACTTATTTTATTTGAAATAATTTATGAAATGTTAATTATTATTATTTTAATTTCTTCATCTTTTATTTTTTTTTATTTTTTAGATTTGATCTCTATTATTTTGATTATTATTTATTTTATTTGAGATAATTTATGAAATTATATTTTTTTCAATTTCATTCTCATTCAAATTTTTAATTTGTAAGATTTATTTCTTATTATTTTAATAAACTTGAGAAAAATAAAACATTAATAAGTTATTTTTCAGCTCATTTTCCATGACATAATCAAACACCGAAAAGTATTTTTCAATTTATTTTTCATTACAGTACTAAATATTAAAAATTATTTTTCAAAAATTTACTTTTCAAAAATTTACTTTTTAAAAAAATTTATTTTACAACAAATAAACAGGGTTTTAGTATAAAAAATTCCTCGATGGTGGTCCAAGTCCATCACCAGGGCATGCATACCTTGGATGGTGAGTTTCTGTAACGGAAAGGATAACAAAAAAGAAAAGAAATGGGGTGAGAGAGGCTCGAACTCTCGACCTCAGGATAACTCAGAAGCTATGAGACCTACGCGCTAGCCAACTGCGCCACCACCCCATCATGACATTCTCGATTATTGTTCTCGTTCATAAACTTAAAGCAGATAGGGCGAGCTGATGAATTTATTCTTCATTGTTTCTCGGTAGCAGCAAAGTTTGGATTCCTAAAAAGCCTCGAATACAAGGCCCTCGCTGTTTCGTTCCGAAATCCGACAGTGACCGGTTACACACCGCGTAGCAAACAACCTCCACTCGTCTCTCTCGCTCTCTATTCAAATCACAATCCACAAACTCTATCTTAGCCAACTGCTGCATTTTGAAGAGGTAATGTTTAATTTCTCTCTTTCAACAAATTTATTTTTTTCTTGAGCTTAGATTACCGATCCCTTGCTATTATATTAATCCAATCATTTCTTACTTGTTTTCTTTTTAAAAAAAAGAAGGAAAAAAACCTCTTTCTTGCCTTTGAATGCTAAAATGTTGCTTTAATGCCTTTTTCTTTAACTTTTCATGGTTGATTCGCTGTTTCCTATAGAAATGGTTCTACAGGGTATGCCTGCTTGTGGTTGTATGACATAAGTTATTTCTGTTCAATTAAATGACAACCCGTTATAGGTTTTCAAGCTTTGCTTAGGAAGTTTATGATGGATTTTTTATGTGTGTGTTTGATGAGTGTTTAAGTCGCTGACTTGCCATAAAACTGACTATCCGAAGTTAACCTACTACGTGTGTAAATGAGGTTGGATGTCTAAAATTATGCAAGATGGATGGATAGAATCTCTTAAGATTCAATGAAAATGGGGGAAAAATATTGATGAATTGTTTGCTGGAATCATTATGTTACATGATGTGCAACCACTGAGTATACGTGACAATATGTCAAGCATTAAGAAGCTATTGATGTGTTTGTGTTTTAAAGCTGAATCGTTCACTACTTTGCTTTGTGTATTATAAATATCCTTGTGCTTTTGTAATTCAAAAGTTTTAGTGAGATGAATGTCTATTATGCATAGTTTTAGCGTGATGAAGATGTATTATCAATGTTTCTAAGGTATCTAAGGACCTAGTGTCATGTTGTAAAGTAAATTGTTAATAACTTTTATTGAATGCTTTTGTTTATGATTTTTATTTTTATTTTAGTTTTTTTTTTGGTGATCGAAAAGTCATTGTATGATGGACAAGTATCGTGTGTATAGGGTTGTAAAACTAAAGTGGTTTCTCGTGTTTAAAATCTCCCAGGGCATAGTCTTCTAAAATTTGAAGTCATTTTTGGGAAACATATCTTGGATGCAGTGCTCCTATCAATTTGGATTGATGCTGAGGAAAAGGCAAGTTTTTCTCTGAGTAACAGGCAAATGAGATCACTGAAATTGAGTTTTCTTTGCTCAAATGTTTGAATGTTGATAGGTTTTAAGAAGTTTACAGTGTTGCATTCCTCCAGTTGAATAGTGTGGTGTTGCTTGCACAGATATTGCAATCTTTCTCCATTTGTTGACTAAATAGATAATGGAACAATAAGCACTTGGATATTGCATGAACCAGAAAGCTAAATCACTGGTAGGAAACGTGAATTTCTTCTGAAAAATTATGAATAGAGCCGTAGTTTGATTCCTTTTCTGTTTTAATTTTTCTTTTCTTCCCTTTTGATAGTTGTTATACAAAATGGAGAATGGGAAAATCATTAACCCTTCTATAATACAAGATGGTTTCATGACAAAGACTCATGATGAAGAAGAGCTCTCCAAAAGCCATAACGACACTACTAAACGACTGAAGAACCGTGAACGGCAACGTAGATACAGGGCCCGAAAACGCCATGAAGCAGATACAAAGAAGGCCTCTGTGACAAACCAACCAACACCACCACGAGTAGAAGTGGAACTGAATGGGCATCATAATAATAACATAACCCCTAATCCTTGTAAAAGAAATTGGAAAAAAGATGCAAGAAGAGCTCATGCATGTAAGAATCTGGAAGAAACACATAACGCTGCTGTTATTACTGCATTGCCCCTTAATATTAAAAGCCAGACTGTCTGCTCAGCCCCTGGAATAATGACAGGGCCATCACAAGAGAGGGAAACTCATTCCAAGAATTCTGTTAGCTTGTGGATTAGTGAAACAGATAAGACCAAGTTTGGTCGAAGAGATTGGAAGGCAGAGGCAAGAAGTAATAAAAAGTAGTAGTGGTTGTTGGGTTTTAATGAATTTGCAGAGACATCTTGATAAGCAGATAATGATTGTGGAGAATAGTGAATTCTGTTGGCCCCACTAATTTATACTAGCCTGGGTAATGCACATTGTTTGAACATGGGGTAGAATGTTTTACTTTTTTTCCATTTGGTAACTTTTGCAGCTTCTGCTACAGATAGGATGGGAGGGCATCAGGGATACAGTCAATTAAGTTTTAACAATTGCTTACCATCAGTTTTGTTGCAGGAAGAATCTGAAATATCAGAAGCTTAGCCATGAATCTTGCCTTAATTTGAAGGTCAGGTCAGTGTTCAGGAATGATTGTAATATATGATCACTCTAATGTAAAGTGCATATCATTGTGTATAAAGTTTGAGATTGCTATATACGCTCCACTGTGGAACATGAAACATAAAAACTTGGCTCGTGTAAGGGCAATTCTTCAGTGTTTTCTTGCCTTTATAAATGGGAATAGGAAGATGAGTCTTTGTCCGAAATCTCGCTCTTTTTTTTTTTTGTAGTAACAGTGTAAGGTAGCTGGAATTTGTACTCGCTTATGATTCAAGAACTTTCTGTGTTTTATGGCTCGTAAAAGAGTCCCATGATCATGAACCTCACATTCCATTAATATGGTTTATATCAGATGTGGGTCTGAACTTTTCTTTTTTCTCTTTTAAAGTGAATCCTGGAGAGAATTGCTAATGCAATTGTGTAGTCAATCTGTTTATAGATGAGCCTAAGGTGATAGCATCCATAGACGAACAAAGTTTTCATATAGTTTTCATGTAGTTTGAAAAAAATTAATTTATAAAAAGAATTTTTGGTTGAGGTTGGTTTGATATTTATATATGTTTGGTTAAAACTATAGTTAAAATTGAGGTTGAATAAAAAGTAGTTTAATGTGTTTTGTTAAGAATGCTTTTAAAATTGAGGTTATAAAATAACTAAAATATATATATATTAATATTGATGTTTTTTAATTTAAATATTGTAAATTTAACTATTGTTATTACATCTTGAAATAAATAATACTTTATATAAAATATTTTTTATTGTTCTATTAAATTATCTACAATTCTATCATGTACGAAATTCATTTGACAAGGACTACAGTTTTTATATTTTTTAAGCGTGCAACAAAATCAGGTAAAATATCATCAGGAACAAAATTAGAATTACGATCAAATTCTGCAAATGTTACACCATCATGCAATCTCCTTCTAAATTCTGTAGTGTCATTAAATAATGTTAAACACTAGTTTTTTTTAATAAAATACAATTAAAAATAAAAAAAAATTGAATTGTTTTTACAATGTCGAACTCGGTTCAATACATTTAGATTCGGACCGAATCCAGTCTAACCGTGAGCAATGGAGACTGTTCACGGGAATCACAGAGTGAATTTCACTATGTACTATTCACTTTATAAAAGTCAACAGTGCACATTGAAATTCCTCTGCACTTCCTGTGAAGCAACTTAAAGTTGCTTTTAATTCACTTATGTTTTCAACGTAAAATTATCTGGGGCTATAAATAGTAAACAACATTTCATCTTTTACCAAACATGTATTTTTTATTATTTGCTTCAAATATTGAAGCAACCACGGAAACAAACACCCTTTAACTAAAATGGTTTTTGAGTTATATTGGAGTCAGTATTATTTTTCTAATGAAATATTTAAGTGTTCCTAGTATATATTTTTTATATAAAAAAATCAATAACTCAAGTTATAATTTTAACCAATTAAATAAGTTGATTTTATTTGAATCATTTGGAAAAAAAAAAATAAAGGCAATAATAACAAATATATATATATATATATATATATATAGAGAGAGAGAGAGAGAGAATCACGATAATATGAGTCATTTACCTGGTTGTGTTTAATAAATTTGTTTATTAAAATTAATTTGTGATAAAAATTGATACACACGTAAAGTTTATTGAAGAAAATAAAAGAAAAAAATATTAAGTAAGGCTACATATATTAAAAATATCATGAAAAAATAAATATTTAATCTATATAAAATATTTTAAAAAAATTACACATGAATCATACTAACCTCTTAAAAACTTTAACTCATCCAATATTATTAAAAAATAATTGTTGTTTAGAAAAGATAAATAAGCAAATAAAATCACAAAGAATATGTAAACTATGCTAAGCGCCTAGCAACTAAGATAAGGCCCAAGAGCGTGAATATTTTTGTTTTAATTAATAGTGCGGATGACATGTCGTCCACCTCATTCTTTGACAAAAAAAAATAGATGGAGCATGAGTCATTTATAATTCCTCAAATTTCAGCAATTGTGGTGGTCGAAAATATGAAATTCTTTTTTTTCATCCAAAAACCTATTTTCAACTTATTGTTTTTCAAAACACATAGGAAATATCCTCAAAACCTTGTTAAACCAATCCTTGGTCTCCAAGAACACAAAAAAACTGCCCCAAATCCCATAATCAATCCAAAATAAAAAATCTTCTTGAGCTCAGATTTTTTTTTTATATGCTTTTAAGGTAATAAAAACACCTAATCTAAATTACTCTTATTATTGAAACTATTTGACATAGAAATCAATCGTTTTAGTTGTCAAAATTGTTTCCAACAAAAACTTTTTCTTTCTATACCGGAATTTAGTGACCGCTCTTTCTAAAAAACACTAAAAAGAAGAAGAAAAATGAAGTTTGATATAAAAATTAAATTTTTAAAAACTAGAGGGACTAGTTAATCTAGCAGCTAAAAAGGATGGAGGACTGAAATAAACTTTTCAAACAAGTTTTAAAATCACCATCTATTTTACCCGTCATTTTCACTTCAATCCTATATATTTCAATTCAACCTTTCCTCCCAAAAAATATGTAATTGGGTCTTAAATTGAGCTCTAAATAGCTCAATTATACAAAATATAAAAATTCGAACATCAAATTGAAATTTGTTTTAAAAAAATCACTATTGAAATCTCTATTGATACGTGAGCGGAAGAACAGTAAAATAGCCACAGAAAACTTCTATATCTTTTAGTTTATACTATAATAATTTGACATATGCAAGACCAGTTCCGTTTGAATTCTTGGTAATGCATTTATCATCTGGCCTTTGTTTAAATTCAAGGTATTATTCCCCTTCTTTTTGGCAGAAGTGCAAACTATATATACGAGCAGCTCTATCCATACATGCTATTTTGAAACAAAATGCTGTCTTTAAACTCCATTTATCGTACTCTTTTTTGAAGTTCTCATTGAGAATTCCTTTTCTTTTCTTTGGAATTGAGCTAGCTTCTCTGTTTTGTTACTTGCCACACGTACCTCTGCAATACGAATTCTTATGAAAACTTTTTAGCAAGTAATCCTTCAAACCGTCCAGTTAACTTTGATGATAATCTAGGTGAAAAGTACATATAGTCTTCGTAGTAACGTGCAAAGTGGTATATTTTATCTACAGGTATAAAGAAGGTTGATGATGGTGGTTATATCGCAAGTTGTAGCTGCAGCCTCCAGAAGTCCGTCCTCCCTGCCAAAACTTTGATGGTGGTTCATGCTTTTCCTATACCTGAGATCACTGTTTTCCAGGATTAATTATAAGTTTGGTAAATTGTTTCCATCAGAACGGGAAGTTTATGCCATGTTTGTAAAGCAGTTATTTGAAAGTTTTGAAAATTAGATTGCAGATGGCTTATAAGAGATTCAGGGACCTGTGTGCTCGAATAAGGTGCGCAACAATCAATTTTAGCACGATGATCCCACGGTTTCCACCTTGACCCCGGCCATCATAAGGAATGCAGAACTGATACCAGTCGTGCACTTCAAGTGATCACCATCTCGTCTAGGACCTTATTCGCTTTAAATAATGGTGTGATCCCTGTTGCTTTTGTTAGGCATTTCTTTCCTATATATATATATATATATATATATATATATATATATATATAGATGTTGGGTGTGTGTAGTATTTGATCAGAAACAAGTTACAAGGACTTTGCATGTTTCTGATCGTTACTAATCTATTTCTCCTCTCCGTTCTTAGGCCAGTTGTTTTGACAAAGCGACGAAGATTTGATGGATGGGTTTCCTCTTCCACCTTTTGCATCTCTTTCTTTTTTAGCCCAGTAAATTAGAAACGTTTCCGGGGTCGAGCAGTCCAGTACAATTCATCTGCTCTGTGTGTCCCAACAGGTTGTGATGAACTTTCAATATGAGATAGAAACCAAATTGATTAATATTGATATCGAATTTTGTCTTCGCTAATCCAAAACACCTGGAAACGGGCCCGATGAATATCTTCTTAACATATCCAAATCCCAAATGGCTAGGAAGATGGAAGTTTTGATCTCCAAGATCCAAGTTATAAATTTGTTGTCTGACCAGGACAGCCAGACGGTGATTTGAACCAATTTATGCACAGCATCGGCAGAAAACCTATTTGGGCACTGATGATTGAGGATATTCCATCAGGGGAAATCTGGGTTCTTGTTAGCTCAACCATGCAACCTCCATCACTCCCCTATTTACAATACGTTCTAATAGCAACTTTTTTTCGTTTTTGTTCTTACAAAAATAATAATTGCTTAAATGATATTAAGGCAGCACATCACCTGGGGTAATAGTTGGTAAGCAAAATATAATGGCCAACCTTTTCATCATGTCACCTCACTTCTTCAGCATTTCGCCTGTAAATAATAATCCTCCAAACTCCCACCCTCCTGATGCAATATGTGAATGAACTTTTACCTCCTTAATAATTTCGTACATGGAGAAATCCTTGATGAAAATCCTCATATAAATCTCAATGCAATGCAATGCAAATTAAGTAGTTATCAACAAATTCACAAAAATTAAAAAAAAAAAAAAAAAAACCTTGGCTGAAGAAGCCGACATTGTTGATATGGTCGAGGCTATGCAATTAGCAAGCCGACATATATATATATGTTAATAATTTATTGTACATGGTTTCCTTAAATCCTCAAAGCTCCAATCCCTTCTCATTCCAGAGCTCCTCACCAACCTTGGCTCCTCACATCCCTTGAACGTAACGCCCCCTGCACTATTTAAGCGGTGAGGCTCTTTCTTGATCACCTTCCTTGCAGCAACCGCCGTAGATTTTCTCCCCATTTGCCCATGAGATGGTGGGCTCAAGTTTCCTGACCAGCTTCTTTCCATCATAATGCAACCCAGTTTATTTTGATGCGGTTTGCCTTGCAAACACTCCCTCTCAGAATCACTCCGTTGCAAATCCTGGCAGCTAAGACAACCGAGGCTCATGGTTAGATGTGTATATTTTATCCCCTTAATCTGCGAGAAAACTGAACCTTTATAGGTTAGTTTTCACGGTGGTTGAAGGGAGATGAATCAAGAAGCTGGTTTGAAATATTAAAATGAGAATACGAAGGCCAAGAGGATGTGGGGGTGAATGGGATTTGAGGAATGTGATCAAGTATAGGAAGGGAAACGCGTAGAGTGATTGATTAAGGAGTAAACATGGTCATTAATGATGCCCTGAAAGACAGGTAAACCAGAAATTAGGGCTGTCATCGACTCTCAATGTTCACGAATCACGATCCATGATCCACCTCCGCTTTGACTGTAACTGCCCAGGTAGATAGAATAGATGTTGCTATTATCCATAAAAAAGCGGTGGCTAACTTCATAACTTCAAATCGTTCACTCTGGCATAGCAATTAATTACAAGTACAAATCGTTTAATTTGGGCATTTGTACAAAAGAATTATTCAATTTTTTTCTTGAACAACATTATTCAATATGTAAAACAGGATGGATTCTTTTCATAATAATAAGTTTTGCAACTCTTAAGGGTTTGTCTAGTATCATAGTATATTTGTTTTTCTTTTTAGTTTCTAGAATCTTAATTTTAGAACTAGTATTTAAATAAATATGTTTTTTTAAAAAAAAAAAACATCATACCTATATAGACCGTGTGTCTTTAAAAACCTTGGAAAAGAGAATTAGATTTTATTAACATGTAATTTAGTTTAAAGATATCTTTACAGTAAAAAAAAATTATTATTATTACAATATCTTTGGCCCTCGTAATATTGGGAGTCGGATCAAATTTTATTTAATGTAAAATAAAATATTTATATTTTTTCTAATAAAAAAAATTAAAGTGTTTAAAAATTAATTTAATGTAATCTGATCAACTTGATGGGTCTAAAAACTATTCGGATGACTCGTAAAAAATATAGTTTAACTCAAGAAAAGTATTCAAGATGAGACTTTTTTATAAATATTGCAACGAAAATATATTAGATCGACTTGGATCAATCCGAGTTAACTTGACAATCTGCATAACGGGTCATGATACCATAATAACTCTATAGAAAGTAAATCAAGACAAATTATAAAGTTTAATTTCTAATAAATCAAATAATGATGGATGAAAATGAAAAAAATCAATAAAAAAAGAATAAAAAAAATAACCCAAGATAATTTTTAACCGACCAAACCCGCAACATGGGTCATGAGATCGGGATAACCCAATAGAAAGAAAAACTTGAGTCAACTCGAGTTAACCCACCAAACATGTAACCTGATTTCATGAGGCGAGAAAAATTTTATAAAAAACAGACCGAAATAAATAACAAAACTTAATTATCAATCAACTTAATGTTGAATAATGAATTTGAGAAAAATATTAATAAAAAAACACTCGAATCAATTTTTTAATTATGCAATTCAAGTCAAAAAAAAATTTGAGACGGTTTTATAAAAAATAAATGAAAAAAATATAAAGTTTTATCTTCAATAAAATATAATATTGAATAATATAATTGAAATTGAAAAAAATAAAAAAAATAACATCAAAAAAAATATTATTATAATAAATAGTAGTTTGTAAGGAAAAATAATAAAAAAAATTATTAATTATTATTATTGTTATAATTGCTCAAGTACCTAATCATGGAATCAGTGAGTGAGAAGACTACGAGATGGAATTATTTTGAGATAAGATGATTTTCTCACCTTTTGAAGCGGCG
>Ga0325403_1001753_pt1 | contig 18494 bp, 8 predicted proteins | sample PopdelMetagenome_19_FD_205665 | JGI IMG/M metagenome (GOLD analysis project Ga0325403, IMG submission 205665) | Populus deltoides microbial communities from Bellville, Georgia, United States - Xylem-PdKOR-R4 | ecosystem: Host-associated > Plants > Phyllosphere > Stem > Wood/Secondary xylem...
GGTTTGATTAGGGTTTATGACTGCCCGCCAGTGTATATTATGATTCGGTGGAGTGACAGGTCTTTTTAATTTTCACCGTTGGATTTAATGACTTTTGATTTGATGGCTCGAATTCGGAATTTTAGTAAATTCCTTCAAAGAATTTTGTTTATACATGGACTTTGGGAATAAACTAGTTTATCCGCCTACGTTTTTAGTCGAGTTAGGATAAATTTTCTTTAAAATATAAAAGAATATATTTAGATTGTTAAAAAAAAAATTGATATTGTAATTAAATTCAATACAACATTTAAACTTGAAAAATTTATATCCAATTTTTTTATTGATATTTAATTAATTTGTTAACGTTGCAACTCGAGTTATGAATTCTATTGAATTTAATTAATTTTTTATTTTATTATATAATAAAAAATACCAAAATTAATTTATTATCAATCAAATATTAAAAAATAAAATTTAATAAAAACTTCACACTAAATAATAAAATTGACCAAAAAAATATTAAAAAATGGCAAAAAAAATCTCAATATAACTCTTTGATTAATATTTAGTCAACGTACCAAACCTTAAATTAGGGTTATAGACTCCACTTGATCAATTTAATTTTTTTATTTTATTATATAATAAAAATACAAAAAGTGATTTACCATCAACCTAATATTAAGGTAGTATTTAGTTGTTGTCTCGAGAAAAAAAAGATAGAGACATAGGAGACAAGACAGAAAAGGACACATGGATAAAATTATGTTTTGTAGTGATGTACACGATAAAATAACTGTCTTTGTATCCTATTTGGTTATGGTGGACAAGACATGATAAAATATGAAAAAAAAATTTACTATTCATATGTATTGTTGTCAAACTTACATATTTTAAAAAAATAATTATATATTTTTTTTACTTTAGTTTATATTAATTGTTGAAATTAATAATATTATAATAAACCTAGTTATAAAATCAGGACTGACTTGATGGGTTGACCTAGGATCTGGACTGGGCCGGGTTTAAGAAAAAATAAAGAAAGGGTTTACTCAACCTGACCCGATTAAAAACCCAGGTCAACTTTAAATAAAACACAGGTCAAAAATCCATTGATTTAAAAAAAATAGTTAAAATAAGGTTATTTTGATTAGTTTTTTAAAAACTTTTGGGTCAGCAAGGTTGACCCTCCTGAACCTTACCTTAGGTCGATTCTCAAGTCGGATTTTAAAATTATAATAAAAACAACTTTTATTCATACGTTAACTCAGGTTAACATATGTTGACCCTCCTGAATTGTAACCTAAGTCTTGCCCCGGTTAATCCCCGAGTCAGGTTTTCAAAATAGTAGTAGTTCTTAAAATCATATGGTCCTCTACCAAAATCCATATAGAAGTTTTAGCAAAATTCCTTATATATCTAAGACATCTCAAGTTATCAATAATCATTTGTATACTTTTAAGACCAGAACAATATCATATAAATATACTATACATAATAATACATATTAGATGTGTTCTTACTGATTAAGTATATATATTCAAGATCGAATTATTTAGCATACATATCATCAATTGTTCACTAAGAATTGTGTTTCTACGGCAGAATTGAATCAACCTTCAAATTTCGTCTAATTTTTTTCTTTGTTTAACTTTTTTTATACTGCTGATATGATTAGAGATAATAACAAGATGAAATATTACTCTCTCTTTTTCTTAAATGTCACATACACAAAGAAGAAGATGATGATGAACGATGCAAACACTGAAAAACTTAAAAGAACACTAAGAACACGAAAATAATAGAAGGATATGATCTTGTTTCAGAGTCTAGCTCTGATACCAACTAATGCAAACCTTGTGATCACGTGGTCACTCAACCTACAATCAAGATTGAGATCTAATCCCGAAAAGTCGAAATAGGTTTGATAGAAGTGTGGCACAATAAAAACCTATCTCAAGATACCAACATTATTGGAATGAAGTCGAATGATGCCACAAACTCAGTTAATCTTCGATAAGTCTGATTCAGTTCATTTAAGAATTGAAAAATGCAAGAATCACTCTCACACAAGTTTAAAAAAAAAATGTTTTGAATTCTTATTGATAAAAAAGTCTATCTTTAGACTTTACAAGGGTTTAAATACTTGTGAAAATATAACCCTAATGGATATACCCTAGTGTACTGATTTGACTCACTTACCAAATTGACTCAAAAATCATAAATTGAAAAGCTCATAACCATCACCAAACAAGCATTGGATTTTAGCTGAAAACAAAGTATTAATTAAGCTCAAAAAAGCCTTAGGCAATAGTTAACAGAATAAAATAAAGCCCATAATATTAAATCCTTGTTCTGTCATGAGAAGAAGAGAAGAAAAAAAAATTATAAAACTGATTCAAGACTTATTTATAGCTTTTCATGCAACCCATTAATCCTAAAAACTAAAGGAAAGATAGTCACCCATGTTGTTTCAAGTTGTAGTAGGATTCTGATATTAGACTTATGTTTTTTTCTTCCTTTGAAAGGAAAGTAATTGTTGGTATTAATTTTCTTCTTTTGTCACATCATAGGATCCTTCTAATATTAGGAAACACAATTAAAGTTGCTGAAATAATCTCCTTGCATAATTAGGAAGTTTTGTCGTCACTTTGTTTTCTAAGTCAATTTGGATTCTTTTGTTTCCTTTACCGTGTTTTATCCTCACCTCATGGCCCAAACAAGGTTGGATTAGGGCTCTCTTGCATATAGATAAAATGTACTGAGGCCTTCTCTTGATGCTCCAATGGACCCTTCAAATCTGACTTGGTCAAAACATTCAAAATCAATACATTCAATGTCTCTTTTAATGCCTATTAAGTCATTGGCCCATTTGAAACATGTAATGGGTCCTTGCTGGTGTTTGTGGGTTGATCCACATCATTCCACATCTCTTATTTAATTGTCTATAAATTCTTCTATTTTTCACAAACATCAATTAGTCTAGCTATCTTTCACAAATACCTATAAATACATCTAACTCATCTTTTCTTACCCTCTATATTATTAATATTCAAAATACAATTTTGTATTTAAAGAATTCACAATTACAAAATTCATAAAATTCTTATAATAATATAAAGTGCAAAGCACCTTCTTGAAACTTGTAGATGCCTAATTACTCCCACCTGTTGCCCCCCTTCATTTTTGCAACTTCTCCAGCATTCTCAATAATTCATTATCAGAATTCTATTCAAATTCTTACTTAATTTCACATTGTCAACTAAAGTAAAAATGATTCACATCATTAATGCACATTTTGCGAAGTCTAAATCTTGCACATGCTCATCTATTTATATGCAACATGTGACTTTGCTTAAACACATAAACTAATATGCAAGCCTTCACGCACATGCTTCAATCATGCTCATCTATTTATATGCAACATGTATGACTTTGGTTAAACACATAACTTAACATACAAGCCTTCACTTTCATGCATAAAAAATCTCTTAACAATCCAATACCTTTCATTTTTTGCCTTCACATCAATTTCTTAACTTAACATACCTAAGCTATCATAACAGCCTTCAATTTTCCATGTATTATTTCCCCTAAATATGCTTAACTTCCACATCATGTGTTGTCATCACCATATAGTTTTTCCTTCCATGTATGTTACCTATAATGACTTTCATCATATTATCTTTAGGTTAACTAATCATTCATTAGCCCATTTATATTTTTACTGTCTACCATTCATTCATATAATATGTGTCTTGATACTCTAACCTTTATTCATATGATTAATTAGATCAAATAATATTGGTCATCAATAACCACTGATGTTATTAGTCTTCACATAGTGGCAAATAAATTAAACAATGTCGGTCATTTGTAACCATTGATGTCATTAGTCTCCATATAGTGTCAGACTAATTAAATAATGTTAGTCATTAGTAAACATTAATGCCATTAGTCTTCACATAATGACAAACTAATCAAACAATGTTGGTCATTAGTAACTATTAATGCTATTAGCCTCCACATAGTGGCACACTAATCAAACTTTACTCTTAAACCTCTCTTACTAGGTACTCCATATGTTTTTGGTAATATACCCAACACATTATTCTACTTCAACCAAAATCATATTTATCATAACACCTTACACATTTCACCAGGTTACCCTAACCCGAAACCCATCATACTCACCCCATTCTTTACCCAATACCTCATTGTATTTACACTTACACAATTCATATATCTCTAATCTAGACATAAATCATGATATTGCATTTTATTATCCATTTTAAATACCCTACATAACCATTCTTCTCTATACACCCATTTCTATAGCCAAATGTAATACTACTCATTTGAAATGCTTGTTTTTTTGACTACCAAGTATGATGTTTTATTCTCGAAATCCAATGTCCATATTATGAATACACAATTTCACTTTATCATGTATGTATGCATTCGATACTATAAATCGATACATTTTCCACTTCCACTAACATACCTTATCTATACCATTTTGGTTACACCTTTTATCATCATGTTTTGACTTTTCACATTAAATACCCATACAAGTATTATTGCCTTCCAATATCTTGTATCACAACCAATACATACTTTTCATTTTCTAATATTCATTAACTTATTCTTTTCACAACACGATTGTTTCATTATTAAAAAACAATATTATAAAAAATAACAACTACTCAAACGACATTTAAAGTTTTTTAAAGTCAAGGTGTTGGACACCTACTTGAAGCCTTAGTATGTTCTAATGCTCCAGTTTATTGTTCAACTCTAGTAACCTCCCTTATATCAATAAGATTGCAATCCATCATAACCACATCAATATAACCTAGGGACTTTATTTTGAATCCTATTTAACTCATGTTTATAAACCAATAACAAATCAACTCATAAAATTTAATGTTCACCCTTACTTTTCAAATGTCATAATAATCTTTAAAGGTTCGAATCTACCATTTACTTAAGGTACGTTCCTTTATTTTCATAATAATGCATAACAAAGCATTCAAACACATAAGCTAGCATCAATTTATCCCAATCTAACCAGTTTCTATACTTAACATACCTCATTTTCCTTAGATATATGAGTTCATTAACCCAACACTTTTTTTCCCAAGTTATATCACTATATAACTTTGGTTATTAACATACTTTTGCTTAGTATGATGATTCATGTTATTCTTTTTTCTTTTTATCAGGTGTTATTAGTCAAAAATTAACATTTATGTTTTCAAGATGTTTATTCCAATTTCATCATTCTAAAATTGTTTTAATGGGTTTGAATTCAAGTTTTGACACAATTTGAAACAACGAATCATACGAAAACCCATTTTCTTGCCTTTAACCCTGTATCACTGAATTTTATCAAGTTTCCCCACCCTAGGATTTCCTTCCAATTTCTTTCTAATATACTAATACACTAATATACACTTTAATAACATGCAAAATCATCATATAACAATTCAATACTCCATATTTCTTATTTAGCCAAAACCCCCTTACAATTCAAGCTTGGTTAAACCTAACCCATCATCAACCTAGAGTTCCTTTTTTTTATGATTTCATTCAAATACACATGCTCAAATATCAATTTAGCAACTCTAATACATGAATTAAATAAAATCTTTCCCCATCAATGAACCCAATTAATCAAACCCCATTAAGAAAATTCATAATTTTTTTTCTTCAAGTTCTCTCAACAAATTCTACTTTACCCAATCATTTAACGCATCACACATCCCATTTCAACACAATTTTAACAATAATAAAGCATTAAATCATTAGACCCTAGGTTTTAAACAATTATCTATAAACTAATAATTCAAAAAATCCTATAAAAGCTTGATACAACTTAAAAGGAAGGGTTTTCATCACATACCCATATCAATTTAAGAAGAAATTCCAAGATTTCTAACCTTTTTTTTTCAAGTTTGTTAACTCTCTCTTACCGTCACTTTCTCTTTCTATTTCTCACAAACCCTAACTTAACATTCCTTATTTTCCCTATTTTCTTCTATATCTCACTTAATCTCTTTATTTTTTATGAATTTCGTAAGGAAATTTTGATAAAAATGAAGGCGAGAAGCTTCCTCTCTCTAAGAACATCTATGACTACTGTAAACAACTTCTTTTAGGTTGATTTATACTTATTTATAGTTTTGCCCTTTATTTAATGTCCCTTGAATTTTTTTCACGTAAATTAACTGGTTGTTGCCTAAATAGTAAGTCTTTATTAAACTCTAATTAACCGAAAAATTTAACTTGATGTAGAATATTATGTCAAGAGACTTTTTATAAAATATCAATCTGATCCGATTGTCGAATTCTGCATTTTAGATTAAAACAAGTCAGTTTGAAATTTTTCATCAAAAACCCAATTGTTCTTATTCGCTCTTTGCATAGGTCATATCAATTATTTTTCCGAATCCTTTGAACCATTTTCTTATCCTAAATATATTTATTTTGCTTTTTTATAATTTATTTTATTTACAGACTGATTACCGTTTTACGATAATGTAACAAATTTTTAACCGGTGCTTACACCATCCTTTTTTACTTTTATTTTGTACTATTTTTTCTTATAACTTATTATTTTTTGCTATACTAATTCTTTAAAGTCATTTTCTCATTCTTTAATCCATCAAAACTCGTTACTGGTTTCACCAATATTATGAATCCTGAACTTAAAATTCAAAATTATCTTTTTAAATTCATATATACCTTTAAATTTATTCTTAGAGGTCATCCTCTCCATTACATATCTTATTCATAATTATTTATATCACTTATTCATTTCTTTTCATATAAAGTTCCCAACATGCGTCGAGGTTCTATTACCTTTGATCTTGTATTTACATGGGGGTTTACATCGTATTTACACGTGGGTTTACACATGGAGCGTGGTAGCTTATCCTAGAGCTGTATTTAAAAGGACTCGCCTTGAGGTAACTTGCTCCTAGTTAGCTTTTTTTATAAATGGATTCAATAAGAGGAAAACAAGTAGCATCTAGTAGTGATTTTACATTTAGGTCAGGACCACAAAAAATTAGGAGTTCTAGTAAAGAGTCAGGATCAATTAGAATCAGGTCAAGGACTAGGGAGGCAAGTGGCCATCCACTAGGGAAGCTTAGGGCTTTTGAGGACACCAAGGGAAATACTTTAACCATTGAAAAGATAGCTAGGGCTAACTGCCAATAGGTTGAAGAGTATTTGGCTAAAATTCCTTATAGATTAAAGAGGATTAGCAAACAATCCATGGATTCTCTTCATGGCCCACATAAGATCATAACGCCTTATACCATGTTTGAACTAAGATATACATTTCCTCTTAAAGGATTTATAAGTGATATGTTCTTTCATTATAACATCTACATCAGCCAGCTACACCCAAATAGAGGGGTCTTATTTAAGGCTTCTGAGGAGTATTTTACAATCAAAGCGGTAGAGCCAACTGTAAGATTGTTTAGGTATTATTACACCTTAAATAATTGCCCCTAAGGTGACCATGATGTCCATTGGTTCTTCACCTTCACTAGTCAACCTAAAAGCTCTATGAAAAATGTATTAGAGGGTAAGACCACCCATGTGAAGGGTGATGTGGGAGATGGTTAATAATGAGGTGCAATAAAGAGGTTATCCTAGGCCAAGTATGGGAGTTATGAGGCTGCCTCTATTTCTGGAGATTTCTTTAGCCAAATGCTAATGAAAGACCACGTCTTAATGACTTTAAAAAGAAGGTGTGTGTGACTATGACAAGGTCTTCCTTTCACTACAATATGAATCGAATGGTAAAAAGGCATTACCAAACGATTAGGTAAGGTATGCATGACTTTATACTTTATGTAATCCAATATATTTATCATGTTTTAACTCTATTTTACTGCAAATTTATTTATAGAAGAGGAATTTAAGGAGGTTAGTGAAGAAATAGTAGATGTCTGGGGGGAAGAAAGCATTGAGGTTAATGAGACATCAAGCTCTTGGGTTATAGAGATGGAAGAGAGACATTAATAGATGGACAACACTCTTGCTGATGAACCCAAGTTTAAACCTACTATTGCAGGGGGAAGTTGATACATGATCTCTAAGGGAATGAGAGAAAACCTCTCCTATGGTATTTTAACTAAAGCTGCCAGGAGAGCTAAAGCCAATAAAATGAGAGTATCATCTTAATAGGGGCCTTATACTACTAGAGAGGAAGTAACACCCACTCTTATGGTCATGTTCATATTTACTACACCCTTACCAATAGCCATAACCATTATGGCTCTTGCTAAGAGCTCCATGCCTCTAGCTGGATCGTCTAATCCTAAGGTAATTTCCTCTTATAGCGGGTTTTAAATTAGGTTTGTAATTCCTCCAGCACTACCCTTGTCTAATAATGAGAGGAATGCCTTACAATATTTTATTGGGGAGAATGATATTGTCTTAGGATTTGATGGCCTAGTAACCATGGATATCATAGAAAGGCTACTAGATCTCATTTTGAATGTTGACTAACTATCTGATTGAAGCTTTGTTTATCATCTTTGTCTTATCGGGTAACTTATACTTCATAAGAATTTTGCCTAGTAGACATACTTAGACTTTTTTTTTAAGACTAATATCTTTGTTTTATTTAGGGTTTCCTGATAAATATCAATTCCTAAAAGAGCTGGAACATCAAAAGAAATCAAATAAAGATGACTTTAGCCCAACTAAAAGGAAACCCATAAGAGGTTCAAAGCCTTAGGAAGATAAAAACATAGCTGAAAGCTTAGTTAAGAGAGATTAGGAAGGCTTATGGCCTTCATATCCATGATATCTAAAAAACGTTGAGGAAATTGGCCAAGGATAGGGATCACCAGGCTTTCAAGCTAAGCGTTACCTTAGAGAAAGTTCATTTGAGAGAGGATGTGCCATCCTCTCTGATGCAATCCTATGAGGTTTAAAAGGCTAAAGTGACAACCTTAAAGGCTAAACTAGTGGAAGCCAGGGCTAAGGCAAAGGCCTTTTGAGAGGAGTGTGCTCGTCTAAGGGCATTAAGGGACTCTCCTAATGAGTTTTTCATAGCATTTAAAGGATCTCTAGCCAGGGATATATCTATTGTATTCAAGGCTATGTCCAACCTTAATTTTTATCATTTATCAAAAGGGATATCAATGGATTTCTCAGTTGCATTCGACCCTAACCTTATTCCCAACTTTATTGATATTTATCCAGCCCAAGCAATTGTCACTACCCGTGTTAAGTACATAGCCCATGAGCCTTAAGGTTAACAGTAAGCATAGCCTTAGTAGGGGGGTAGTATTCTCTTTAGAAATTATCCTTGGTTTTGTGGGGTTTTATGTTTGTATCAATTACTTTTATTTTTATTGTTTGGTTTGCACCAAATACAATGATTTTATGAATATATTTATGTTATGTGACTTTTACTTGCTCAATATGTTGAATCTTTTTTCATATATTGTTGGTTATGATTTATATTATAAAGGTCCAAAGCCCCATATATTTCCAAGGTCCAAAGCCTTTTAATGTGGGAGAGCGAATCCCCTTTACCAAGCAACCCTCTAGTTTGAAAGAAGATGGAATTACTAACTCTTGGTGGATTCCATACTTAAAAAAATTTTAAGGTCCAATATTGGATTTAAGTTATACATAAAAATTCAAAGATAACTTTTTTTATATTTTTTAATTACTTATTGTGGAAACTGTGGGTACAAGGGCTATTTCCCCTAACTGTAACGTAAAGGAAACTCTTAGTTGTAGTTAATATTTATAGTATAGCAATAATGCTTATTCTATGAAACCTATAAGAGGTTATAACAATCCTAAATTATACTTGCGAGTAGGATGTTTGTGGCCTCCCTAGCAATAACGTGATACCTGAAAGCCTTACTAGAGAATTATGTTGATCCACGATTGTATTGGCAAGTGGAGGCTTGTGGCCTCCGTAATGATAGTGTAAGGCTCAAGAGCTCTATTAGAGAGTTGTGTTGATCCGAGATCACACTAGTAAGTGAGAGGTCTGCGGTCTCCATAGCGATAACATGGAGCATATAAACCCTACTAAAGAAATGTGTAAATCCTTGATCACACTAGTTAGTAGGAAGGAGGGTGCAATAGAGATGTAAAATATTGTGTTTGTGAAAGGATTACATTCTTATCTACTATGATACATTTTAAGATGATCTAAGTGTCAAGCATGAGAGAGATGTTTCTTTTTCATATCTTGAAAGTGGTAGGTGTTTGCTTTGACTTGCCTATCATTTCTAACTTTTTGAGAATTAAGTTTCTAAATTTAAAACTGTTGTTTTTTACGTTGGCATTGTGGTATCGAGTAGTTTGATTGATAAACTTTGTTCGTTATTGTTGCATTCAACTGAGCTTTTTCCACTTGATCCAAGTTGGTTCTTAATTCTTATTCATTGTGTTTTGAGGAGTAATGGGTGACCCTTGGGCACCCAATTTCAGTGGGTATCATGGCCTTAGTGTCATATATGAGGAGATATGGGGTTTTCCTAGTAAATATTTTTTGAGTTGTTTAGTAAGCCTATATAATTTCATTTAATAGCTCTACCCATTCCGACTTGGCTTATTTCATCTTTTTTTAAGCCCATAGAATAAGACTATGTTGGTGAGTTTAGCTTGACCATTGGTTTGATAATGCGACACTGAAGAAAATCAATAATCAATATGAAGTTTATGACATTGGTTTTTCATTTTATGGTTGTCAAACTAGGTCTTATTGTTTGTTATCAAGACTTTGAAAAGACCAAATCAGTATATGATGATATTCTAAATGAAAGAGATCACTTTGTTAGTTGTTATGTCTACTAAGGCCTCAACCTCCGCTTATTGGGTGAAGTAATCAACTACCACTAGAATAAACTATTTGTTACCTATGACCTTGGAAAAATGACCTAAGATATCCATCCTTTATTAGGAGAATGGCTAAGAGAGGCTATAATTTTCATCTCTACAAAAGGTTGGCAAGAGACCACAACAAATCTTTGACATTTATCATATCTTTTAGCTAAATCTATAGCGTTGTAAAATATAGTTGACCAATATCAACCTACTCGGGTAGCCTGGGCAGCAAGAGCTCTAAGGCTTGTATGGAGGCCACATATCCCCTCATGGATTTTTTTTAGAACACATGTGCTTTCTTTAAAAGATAAGCATTTTAGGAGGGAGCCGAAACAGGCTTTTAGTATAAGAAGGACATCATTAACTAAACAATACTTGACTCCTCGCCCAATTAGCCAAATGACATCATTTCTATAAGAACATATCTCCCTAGTTACTAAGTAATTCCTTATCAGAGTTCTTTAATCCTTATTAATGGCGATTGAGACGGTTACCAGTCTCTCTTACCCTATATTTGGCTTTTCCAAAGTTTTAATCCATAAATCCAGAAAGAGCTTTACTGAGTTGGAGCTTGCAAGTCTAGAAAAAAAGTTTGTTTGATTATTGTTTTCCTTTGGTACACAAGAGATGGTGATTTCCTTGCCTTTATATATTTTTTGAGAAATGAGCTTAAAATTTTTAGAGATACTTGATCATGGTAGGTTTTCTGGCCTCATATAACCTTTAACATTGGCCAACAACTAACTTGGAGTCGTTGTGAATGTGGAGGAGATAAGCATTTAAAGCCTTCACAAGTCCTAATCCCGTTATAAAGGCTTTATATTTTGATACATTCTTAGTAGTTAGGAACTCAAAACGGACCCTATATTCAAAATCATGTCCCTCAAAACTCGTAAGAACTATCTCCTCATCACTTCTCTCATCATTGGAGGATCCATCTACATATAATTGTCATACATGGGTTTACAAGGTGGGTTCCAATGAAGCTTCTAGCTTAATGAGTGGTGTTTGAAAGCTAAATAGAATTCATCAAGAATTGGCTCCTAAAAAAAGCACTCAACGATGAAGTCTATTAAGGCTTGTCCTTTTATAGTTTACTTTAGTTTGTACTGGAGACCAAACTCCTCTAACTTAATTTCCCATCTCATTAAGAGTCCTAATATATTTGGCTTGTAAAGAATATGTCAGAGAGGTTTATCTATCAAGATTATGATCTGGTGAGCCAGGAAGTAAGACTTCAACTTTCTAAAGGCATTAACCAAAGCGAAGGCTTTCTTTTCTACTTTTAAATATCTTGTCTCAACATCTTGAAAGATATTGCTAAAGTAATAGACCATACATTGAATTATATTCTCCTTTTTTACTAGCACTACATTGACAGCCAAGTCTTCTACATCCAAATTGAGAGAAAGGTTCTTATACTCTTTTGGATATGATAAAACCTTGGGAGATGAGAGGTATATTTTAAATCCTTTAAAGACATTTTGACATTCGAATGTCCATTCAAAGTTAGAAGTGTTCCTTAAAGTTTTGAGAAATAGCAAGTTGTGCTTTTTAAGATGAACAATAAATATGTTGAGGGTGGTTAACCTCCTAATGAGACACTAAATTTCCTTTAATAATTGTGGAGAAGTCATGTTTAATATGGCTAAAATTCAGGGTTTGGCTTTATCCCCTTGCTACTCACTAGGAACCCCAAGAACTTCCCTTCCCTGATAACAAACACACACTTGGAAGGATTGAACTTCATTTGATATTTGTTCAACATAGAGAAAAACCTCTTCTAAATCTAAAAGATATTGATCAAATGTCATGCTCTTTACTAGCATATCATCCACATATCCTTCCATAATTCTCTCAGCTAGAGCTTGAACACTTTGTTCACCATACACGGGTAAATGGCTCCAACTTTCTTTAGCTCGAGGAACATGACTTTGTAACAATATGTTCCTTCTTTAGTTATAAAGGATGTCTTCTCCTTGTCATTCGAGTGCATAGGGATTTAATGATACCCAGAGTTAGAATCGACAAAGCTAAGGAATTTAAAACATGTCATGAAGTTCACCAATCTTTCAATCTTAGAAACAGAAGAACTATCTTTCGAGCAAGTCTTATTCAGATTTATGAAATATACACACATTCGCTAATTATTATGGTTTTCTTCATTATTACCATGTTTGTCAACCGATCAAGGTACATCACTTCCCAAATAAAGTCGGCAATGAGTATTTTTTCCACCTTTTCAGTTATTGCCTTTTATCTTTTGCACCTATTTTTTTTTCTAACGAAAGAGGGAAGGTGAGATTTACCTTTAGTTGGGGTATGGCTACTTTGGGACTGACCCCGAGCATGTCTGAATATCTAAAAGCAAAATTAATTTTTTGGATGTTGAGTAGTTCTGTCAAGCCTCGCTCTTGTCTTGGTTCTAATATTGACCCATCTTTGTGGTGGCCCTTTCATTTAAATGAAACCGTGTTCTTTTGGTTTTTAAGGTTTTAATTTAAGGATTTGGTCAAAGTTCAATTTGGTCCTCCGACAATTAATTTCTTTGAATTGTACCCTTAATTGACCATAAATTTTCAATTTTATACAATTTTGTCCGTGCCAAACTTCAATATTAGCCCCGAATTCTAGCGCCTTTTTCACATTAGTTCTTGGTCTTGGACTTATGCAGATTGACCTTCAATTGATCATTAAACTTTCAATTTTATTTAATTTCACCCTTGATTTCAATCAATTGGGTCCCCGGAGTTCGACGCCTTTTACAGAAAGGTCATTGGCTGTAATTTTCTTCAATTTGACCCCTATAATTGACCTTAAACTTTTGATTTTCTTGCAATTTTACCATTGATTTCAATTAATTGACTTGGTAAAAATTAAATTTGGTATTCTAAAATTCCAATCTTTCAATTAAGCTCAAATTAGGCTTTCAAACTTATTTTTTCACCAATTAAGCCCCTAATAAAATTAAGTTGACCTATTTAAATTATAATTAAGTCCTTGCACCTAATTAAATCCTTCAATTGGACCCAAATTAATTTTTAAACATAATTAAATCTTAAATTCGGCCCATGATTAAATCGAATTGGCCCATTAAAAATCTATTTATGTCTATGAACTTAATTTTTATACAAATTCATCCAATAATCATTTAATTAACCTTGAATCTGCATTGTCTTTCTAATTTTGTGCACAACAAAGTACGATTAAGCTCCTAATTTGTCCAAAATTTTAGCTTGATTTTTCTGTATATTTAGAATCCTATTCAACCTACTTTTGCCAAAATAACAATATTCTTGCTATTATTATTTATTTTTGATTTTTTTATAACGAAGAAAAAATGGTAAAATTTGGGGAATAACCTAAAAATAGGTTATGACACCCATTGTCACCCCATGTAGAAGTGCCACCGAAAATCACATTGATCTCCGACAATGCTTGGTTATGTTAGTTAGACTCTTCACTATCGTGTTCGGAAAAGGTAACCCTCTTTACAAATTGTTGGATATAACCCTTTGCTATTAACTGCTCAATCTCCTTCTTTAAGGCAAAACATTGTTCGATATCATGTTCATTGTCCCAGTGGAACATATAAAATGTCTTAAAGGTATAAATGTAAAGAATCATCTTTATTGGGGAGGGATATTGGAATTTGTTTTTACCCTTGATGGTAGTAAAAACTTCAATGATGGTGGTGTTCAAAGAAGTGAAAAACCTTGGTGGGTATATTGGTACTTAAATGTGCCACTAATTTAGCACAAAGATCGTTAAAGCCTTTAATAGAATTTGACTTTAAACTATTATACTAGACATGCATGATCCATAAAAAGTTGTAGGGAGGATTTTGCTCATCGCATCATTGTCTTAGATGATGAATTCCACGTTATTCTATATATTTTATATGTGTTTTCTTAGGTTAGCAAGACCATCATAATTATCCAAGCTTATTTTGCTGGAGATATAATCCTAGGGAATTCGAGTATTGAAAACTTGTCTAGATAAGAAAGAGTCTCACACTTAATGAGGGTTATAGGTATCACCCTAAATGTGCTCAAAGATCGATCGTCTCTCAATCCTTTATTTACTAGGCTTTAAAGAGCTTGAGTAGTCTTGTACGAAACGAAAGAAGTGATAATTGTTGTTCATCCTGTGATAACAAGAATGAGCACACCTTAAACAATCACTCTGTGTAGGGGTACCACGATAATGAGAGCAACCCCTTGTGGGGCTTGATATATGTTGGGGCAAAACACTCTCTTGAATGTTGTCTTTCTTAGACTTCTTAGAGTAGTGTTACTTACAAGAACTCAGAGTGGCCAATGATGGTGGCATAAGGGCATCTATTGTCACCAAGGCATTTAGTGTCACTGAGAGGGCCAAGACTTGCTAAGGTAGCATGACTTGATTTTTCTTCTAGATTGCTAACACTTCTTAAGGTAGGAGTTACACCTAATTAATAAGAACTGATTAGGCATATCCTGGTTCAGGTGTGTCTTGGTTGACTACTAAAGAATAGCATGGAAATATGAAAACAAGTTCTAAAAGAAACTAATGGCTTTTTTTTTATCATTAGTTCCCATAGACAATACTAATGGATGATGTTATAAAGTTCAAGATGTTTAGGAATAAGATTCTTTAGTGGTTAAATTATGGGTTAATCGAGTGCTCTTTTAATTACTTTTATTCTCCATCATAAAGGAAAGTGATGGCTTGATATAATGCTCATGATACCTACAAGGACTCTCAAATGCTTAATTCAATATCTTTGTTGAGGGAAAATGTAATAACTATACAAAAGAACATTAAATTCTAAGAACAAGATTTACTGTATTTACATGAGTAATGTTAAATGTATAATAATATTCAGTACGTATAATTGAATATATATATATATATATATATATATATATATATATATATATATATAACCTACTAAACAATATAATTGATGCAGTTTCTAAAAATAAAAAAAAAAAAAACCAACCAAATCATGTTCTTCCATTATAAGAATACGAGATCTTTTATTTACATCATAAACTTGTTGGATTCTCTTACAAAAAACAACAGCCAAAGATGTTTTTTAGATTGGTCAAGATATTAATTATACTCTTTACATGTAGCTTTTTTTTTTGAGACATGTCATTGAATTAAAATTTATTTTGAATTTTAGAATGTGAAAATCTAATTCTCATTTCTCTATCAATGACATTCATTTACTGAATGAATACAAGAGCAAGAACCCTCTCCACTAAAAAAAACAAAAAAAAATTACCTAACAACCAAAGGAAAAGAGAAAATGTCATTTTATCATGGCAGAGCTGATTGTCTCAGGTTGCATAGTAACAGCAAATAAGATATGCAATATCTATCAAATCTCATAAAAAATAAGACATGCAATCCATTGTTACAATCCACAATAAATTATCTCTACCTGCAGTAATATCACAAGGAATTTATTTTTTTTTAATGGTAATTTTGCTACCTCATAGATATATTTTTCTCTTGTTAAGAATTGTTTTCTATCAAATCATTTTCAATCTAACTACTTATGAAATGAATCTTTATTTTAAAACCTTTACTTAAAACTCTATAAGAGTAAGGAAAAATAAAATAAAAAATCATAAACTCAAAAGAAAAGACCTAGGGTAACAAAACCAATAAACTAGATATTATAAAATGAAAAATACCATATCCAAGACATAAATCCTCAATATGGGATTATTGAAAGAAAAGTATTGGAAAAAAAAAAAGCTACAACTAGTGACAAAATCCTTAAAAAAAAACCCCAAAACCCTAGAAAAAGAGTGAAAAGAAAAAAAAAGGTTTTATTTAACTCTATTGACTAATTTTCATTATATTTTTTGATAAATAAATCTGCAATTGAAAGTAAATTTTTTAATCATCATAGTTTGTTTAATATCCAGCCCATGTTTACTAACAAGATTTTTTAAAATTATTTTTAGAAAATGCTTCTATAATTTAGTTATTTTTTCATTTTGTTTCTATTTTTTTTAAAGATTACAGTTAATATATTGGATCAACACAATTTTTAAATTTAAACAAAAAGATAAATATACCCTTATATATAATATAACATCCTTATATATAATATAACATAGATAACTAAAATTTGCTCTTCGTAAAAAAAAAAAAAAAAAAAAACCTTCATCATCTAATTGATTTCATTTCTCCTCTCTAACATAGAACTCACAAAAATCAAAACCTAATCTTTGTATTTAATCAATTTGTTCTCTTCACTTATTGTGCAATTTTCAATTAGGTTGTGAGTTGTAAATTAATTATTCTTATTTTTTTCAAAACCAAAAAAAATTCCATATTGATTTCAAAATCTGTTTTTTCCCTTTAAAAACTTCAAAAATTGCTTGATTTTTGTATAACAAAAATGCCATTCAACCTTTTGCTTTTTCCACTCAATGAAACCCAAGCACTTCTTACAAAATCCTTCCCACAAAAATTTGAATTTTTAACTAGAGTTTGAGAACAAGAGCAAGGCCCTTTTGTTTTGAAGCTCACACAACATATGAGAGAAGGGGGGATAGACTGTGGAGATGTGTGGCTGGTGTTTGTGTGAAATTGCTGGTGTGGTTTTGATTTGGAAGAGATAAGAACAAATCGGTGATAATAGTTGTCGAAGGAGGAATAGACACTGTGCAGTGGTTGTGTTGGTTTGTAGGGATTGTTGATCTTCGTGGAGGAGGAGATGAGTTTAGTTTTCATTGGCTGCAGTCTCATTAGGCATGAGATGTTTCGCCGAAGATGGTGGATGTGGCATGGTTGGGCTGGCTAGACTGTGGTGGTCGGTGGTAGAGAAAGACAAAAAGGAAGAAGAGTGGTCAAGGCATGAGAGAAGAGATGACAATTTTGTAATTTTATAATTTTAATATTAAATATCTCTTTAATCATTGATTGAAATGGAATAATAATCTTATAAATAATTTAAATTATTTTGTTAATTTTTTTTAATAAAAATGTAAAGTGTCATGGAATTTTAAAAATCGTTTTGAATGTAAATCATACTTTCTAAAAATAAATCACAACAAAGTAAAAGAATGATAATAGAATTTATTTTTTTTTGGATATGATGTTGGTATCCATACTCAAGCCATGTTTTTCTTCCACAGACCGCATCAATACCTATTAAGTAATAGCATATGATTTAAAATGTTTTTTATTTAAAAATTTATTAAAATAATATATTTTTTTTTAAAAAAAAAATTATTTTTAATATTAATATGTTAAAATGATTTAAAAATATAAAAATTAAATTATTTTTAATAAAAATAATTTAAAATTTTTAAAAAAAACACAATTTATATCGCATTCTCATACAGAGACCTTAATAAGATAGATTAGACAAATACCAACTCCATCCTCAAAGCCCGAGAAGGCATAAGCAACAACGCAACAAATAAAGCGACCCAAGAATCCCACAAGTCTGCAGCAAATCGTTCCCAGTCTCGGATAAATTGACTTCTTCATTCTAACCAAGAAAAAAAAAAAAAAACCATGGAAGGAAGAGAGACCTTAATAATGTAGTGTTCATCTTCCTGAATTCTTATTGCTAAAAAGCCTCTCATTTCATTCAGCACATTTCATATCAGTTCTGCTTTCTGATTTCA